>Ga0209589_1000552_pt1 | contig 53445 bp, 21 predicted proteins | sample CowpeawhiteBW_FD_187525 | JGI IMG/M metagenome (GOLD analysis project Ga0209589, IMG submission 187525) | Root nodule microbial communities of legume samples collected from California USA - Cow pea white BW (SPAdes) (version 2) | ecosystem: Host-associated > Plants > Roots > Nodule | place: USA...
ATATATATATATATATATATATATATATATAATTTTTTATATTACATATCTCGTTTATATGAACGAAAATGTATATTTCTATTCTAAAATATGAATGGTTTTTATCATTGTATACTAATTGTTTAATTTTAATAAAATTGAAGATGAATAATTATACTGATATAAGACAAAACTATAATAGTTAAATCAATAAAATAAATATTTTACATAATGTTACTAACACTGTATTATACTTGTATAGTTGAATCCTTATTGTATAAAAGAATATTTTCTTTTAGAAATTATTTTAAAATTAAAAATATTAATCAATTTTTTAACTATCTCCTTTTTTGTCAGAAGAGAACAAAGAAAATGAATTGGGAGTGTGAAAGAGAAAATGAAATGAAAATAAGGTAACATAAAAATTGTTTAGTTAAAAATGTAAATCTGAAATAAATTAAATTTAAGAGATAAACATGTTTGATTTAAAATTTTTTTTTAATCAATTTACTTATTTACTTCTAACTCACTAACAATATTTTAAATTGCTTTGTCATGAGTTTGTTCTTTACATAATCTATTATGAATATGCTATAACTAATTTGATATTTTTATATATAAAATCAATTTTATATAAATAAGAGAGTTGAGCGAAATTTTAATCTGATATGTGTAATTGAACGAAAAGAAAGAGTCTATATTGTGCAGAGATAATTTTCTCAACCACTTATTTGATGATTTTTTTTGTCTTACTTTTAAGAGGAATTTAATGTAGAAAGACCCCACAGAAGTTATTGCCTTCAGATTTCTTAGTTTCATAGAAAAATCTTGATGAAAAGTAAAATCATTTTTTAAAACAATTTTTTTATTTTAATTTTGAATTGGTAAAAGCAAATTAATATAATGAGTTAGAATGGAGTGACAAATTTAAAATATCAATTTTAAATTAATGTCCAATTTAAAATATAAGAGTTAGAATATAAAAAGTTAAAGAAAAGTGGAACAAACCAGTGAAGAAGGCTTTAAGAGTTTTGTGGTGAGAGTTAGCAGCAGGAGAATGATGTTCAAATTCTTGTCTTCCAACAATGACACAGCTTCCCCAAACTACAGTTAGAAGCAAAATAGATGATCCAGCCAATAACCCAATCCCTGTCATGGCATATTCTTCTGCTATCTCCCTATTGCTCACAACTCCACAAACTGTTCATACAATAATATTATTTCAAGAACTTATTTTAGTATGATTTATTATATTAATCCATTATTACTAGGCTGTGTATAATAATTTTAATACTTATTTATTAAATATTTATATAGTCATTCTCAATTTCATTAATTGTAATTTAAATATATTTGGTCATTTATGTGTTCTTTGACACGTTATATAATAATCGTATTATGATAGAAACATTATTCATGAACCTAAAAATATGAACAAAAATAAAAATAAAATACAGAGATATTGATGAAAAGTGAAATTTGTATTTTCAAAAAGTAATTTAATTCTTAATCATAAATAAAATGATTTAACTTAACTAAGAATATTTTAAAAACTCCAATTTCTGAACATAAAACAGAAGTAACATAGCTCCTACGAATATGGATATAGAATTGGAAAGTTATTATACTAATATAATCCACTCATAAAAGTCTTACAAATAATTAGTCATACTCTTTTTCATGATATACTACAAGTAAAATTTCAAAATTAACAATGAAATGCTAATTAAGTACGTACGATACGAGTTACACAAACTTTTCTATAAAAGCTTTGTTCAAACACTTAAATATATAATTATTCATTCTACCAATATATAAATAAAAAATTTATGAGTATTTAATGATTGTGTTGGTTGAGATTATCCCTTATTAGCTAGAGTCATAAGTCCAACTTGCATTCTTGGTCTTTATGGTAACAGTTGGTGCAAGACAATTTCAAAAGGAAAAGTCACAATCCCTCACGCAAGCTCATATCACAAACACATATACATATACATACATATATATATATATATATATATATATATATATATATATATATATATTTTTTCCAGTTCTGATATAGTCATATGCATCTGCAACTGCGTCATGCATCTATTTAATTCAAGTAAAGTAACATGGTGGCACACAGAAGCAGAAGAATTTTTTTTTTTCTTTTTAATCAGTAAAATATTAATATTTTGTTAGTATAAAAGTTGAATCTACAACCTCTCATTTCTAAATTAATCTTATATTTTTCAAATGTTAATGGAGGAATAAAACTCAGAATCTCTAGTTCCTTTTCTTTCTACTTTACCTGTAAGCTACTTTATGAGAAAAGAATTTAGTTTTGTTTGTGGAAGAAAAAGATAAGAGATGACGTACCAAGAAGAATTAGGGACTCTGGAAGGGCAGCAAGTATGTGAAAAGCACTAGCACCAAAGATACCAGGGCCAAGAATCTTGAAGATTTGTTCTCCTCCTTTAGCCAAATATGATTCTCCATGGAACAGCAAATACTCATACACCAAAATAAGAAAGAGATGGCCAAAAACATTGTCTGTGCATGGCAAGAACCCATACATTTGTTTACACTGCTCCTCACAGGATTCATCATCAATTCCTTTCAGAATTAAGTAAGAAGTTTCGTTGTGTTGAGCTTTGTGAACACCGTCTGAAACCAGTTCTGTCAGATACCGACCTTCAACCCTAATCGTTGTTGCTAACAAAAGGAGAATTAATATAGAGTATGGTGTTTTGGAAATGTTTCTCATTTTTTTTTTTCTTTCTGAATTGAGCAAGGGAAAGGAACTACATTAATTTGATGACTTAGCTCAATTTGAATAAAAGATTTTGGTAATGTACCACAAGTAATGGTTTGCACTCAAAATAATAAGAAAAACATGAAATATTGAAAGTCAACAAATGGGTTTACTTTTGCTTTACGGTTTAAGGCAAAGTCTGTCGTATACCAGGACTGATTCTTCCAGTGTTCAAATTTTAATATCTGTTTACTAAATATGCAAGAGATCAAAATACCATTTTTAACCTATAAATTTTTAAAATTATTTCTTTTATAATGGTTGTCCACTAGCTTTTAAGTAAATATTTGATTTGATTGAGTCTACAGTTTTACTTATAAGTAAGGAATTCTGATTTGGTGAAAATAGACAAAATATTTAATATATTATTTCTACATTTTCAGTTTATAGGTTATATATATCAATATGAAGAATTCATATTTTCTAATTCACGTGCTTTCAAAATTTAACATCTTATTGCTGTTATTTTGTTGAAATTATTCAAATTCTATATTATATTCTTCATTTTACATTATTATTTTAATAAACAGTTATTAATAAAAACTTTTGAGACTCACTTGATTGGTGGTGAGCCCTCTAAGGGGGACCATACTTACGACCGCACTTCAAAGAATATTCCAAATTTTGTAAAACTAATTCTTGAAAGTGCAGATCGAAAATGCACTCTATTTAAAAGAGTATTGCAAGTTATGTAAAACTATATGTTAATTTCTAATATCGCCAAGTAAAAGTGCTTAAAGTTTTATTTAGTTAATGTTTCGGGTCGATTGGTCATTTTTAAAGGGGTCGGTCGTCCAAAATTTTTTGCTTCGAGTTAGTTTTATGTACGCCAGCATCGATCGAAGTATTTGTCAACAGTTCTTTGATGTCAAAGTTAGGTCGATCCGAATGGAAAAGTAATAAATACGTAATTAATGGATAATCTCCCACTTTATTTTTGATCTCTTTTTATAATTTTTCAATTGATTTTTATTAGGATACCGTAATTACGGGCCACATTTATCTGATCTTGATTAGAGACTTAATCAAGGTAATTTTCATGTCTTTAACGGTCTAGATTTGACTGTTCAATTTTTTTATAAATATTAATAAATAACATTGATTGATTGACCGTTCGGTCAACAACTTGTACAATTAATATATAAAATGTTAGTGTTTAGTAAATGACAAAAATTAAATTTCATATAGAATTTTCTAAATTGCTTGATTTAATAATAAATTTAATATTTTATTAAATAAACTTTATAATTATATAATTTTATTAATAACAACTTAATTAAGAACTAAGTTGAATAGTGTAAGACCCAGTTATTATTTTTTCCTAATATTTAAGGGTTGTCCCAATCTATTGGGCTTAAGGCTGGCCCATGGAGTACTCAAACCCCTCTAAAGCATCCTTAACACCCTTATTCTTCCGTTTTCCAAAAACAAACCAACACTCCTCCCTCTCTTAAAGCTATAACAACTCCTTGCTAAGGTTTAGTCTCTAGTCCTTTGTTAAGTTCGCTCAAGCTCATTCTACTCCACGTAAGTTGACCTTCAGCCTTTATACTATTCCCTTTAACTTTATTTTTCGTGGACCAACAGAGATTCATGGGTTTAACCTCGTTTTTTCGTCTGGGTCAGTGTTTCCAACTCTTGAACCTGCTCTTGGAGCTGCTATGTTTCTTTAGTGAGCACCAGTGTCTTCCTCTAACCTCTATCCAGGTAAGGGAAGCTAGGGCTTACTTTTAATTTGATTTTTTGCTTGCCTTGCTACTGTTTCACGATTTTATGGCTTGTGTGCTATTGTTAATGTATGGAATGCCTTGTTGTGTTGTTTGGGATATGTATGTATGGCTGATGCAGGGAGAACAGTGGCGAGATCTAATGCTTTCCCCCAAGCGAGCCTGGCTCGCCTAGGCGAGACTAGTAGAAACAAACCCAGGTTCATACTCGAGCTCTCGCTCAAGCGGAGAACTCTCGTTCTGAGCGAGGTACTATCTCGCTCAAGTGAGAGGGGCTTGCTTAAGTGAGAACTCGTGGGAGCTTGAGGTGTGTCGCTGCAATTGTAGTCCAGGCGAGGAACCTCACCTTTGGGCGAGGGGTGGTCTCACTCAGGCGAGGAGGGCTCACCTAAGCGAGAACTCGCGAACTTAGTAAAGTTCTCTGTTGGCAGTCTCGCCTAAGCAAGGACTCGTAGCTTAAGCGAAAGGTCCCTTTCACCTGAGCAAGGATCCATGGCTTGAGCGAGACTGGTGCAGGGATTTGCTCTGTGACTGTTCTTCTCTTTGTTTTTGGTTGATGAGCATTGGTATGATTTGATTACTCTGTTAAAGCATGAATTGGGTGATTATGCATGAGTAAAATGGTTTATGGGTTGTAATTGATGAGTTTGGCATGATCTTGGCATGTAACATGAATGGGATGGTTGGTTATAAATGTTGACATGGAATTGGTATGGATAATGACTTTATGTTGGTTGGAGAAATATGATGTTGGTGTGGTCAGGACGTAATTCCACGAAGGTTACGTGGTGGTACCTCATTGGTTAGGACGTAATTCCATGAATCTCTAGGTGAAATCTCATGGTGGTGCTTCATTGGTCAAGACGTAATTCCACGATGGTTGCGTGGTGGTGCCTCATGGTCAAGACGTAATTCCATGATCCCTGTTAGTGGGAGCTCATGGTTGTTCCTCATGCTTAGGACGTAATTCCACGAAGTTCGTGGTGGTGCCTCATTATATAATTTAGTAAGGATTCAAGTAAGGACTGCATCCTGACACTCTAAAGAGTTAGTGAGTCTCACGTAGAGCGTACTGACTCAAGTGGTGTGAGTAGTAAGAGGCCCTAGTCTTTGGCAGGATAATGACCTTAGATGTTTGAAGGCTAACGTTGTGAGTGGTAGGTTGAAATCCATTAGCAATTGGCTCTATAGAGCAGTAGAGGACCACAAGTGCAAGCATCTAGTGAATCCGACTAATTATATGTATCTGGATAACTCGTGTCTTGAGTCTTAGTGTTTTGTTTGCGAGTCTTCACATACTTGGTTGATGTATGTATGTTTGGCTATAAAATTGTATGCAATGGTATGCTAAATCGTTTTCTACTCTAGCTTACCCTTTTTGTTTGTTTGGATGTTCTATGTGTGGTTTTCTTGTTTTGCGATTATCATCAATTTATTGATGGGAGCAAATGTGAGAACTCCTCGTGGTCGTCAGGGTGATGGAGATTTTGTTGCATAGCCTTGGGTTGGATCCTGTTTCTTCGAGAGTTTCTGTTAGGGCTGTAGCTCGTACTACGTTGCTCTTTGAGCCTTTGAGCCTTTATGAATGAATGTTGTTAAATCTTTATCCTGTTTTATATTGGCATTGTGGTATGCCTTAGTTCCTTCCTAAGTACATTGGATTATTGTAAGGAGTGACAATATACTTCATAACTTTGCTCTTAAAACGTTGCATTTAATTAAGATTAATATTTAAATGAGACGTTACACATAGACACATAAAGATATTGAGGTTGACACATAAATATATTGAGGTTGCTATTCTACTGCGTAAATAATTAATGAATCAATTTATTGAAGATTAAAACATGAAGATTAAAGACTTAGCGGTTTAGGACGTATGTTCTGATTAGATTATATATTTGTTAGTTTCTTAGAATAGTTTGATTTCACCATTATCTTTAGAAATCTATTTCAATTTGTATCGACTAAGATTACTTACAAACTTTATTAGTTTTCACGAAAAGATTTTAGTATCTTAAAATAAATTTTCAATAGTTGAACTTTTCTATGCTTTCAAATTATTTTACTTTATTTTAATATGTTAAAATGCAGTTGAATCCATCATTTTTGCGAGTAATTGATATTAACATACTAAAATGAAGTTTTAATCCATTAAAATTGATAACTTAAAATCTATATAACTGTCATTTTAACTTCTTTCAATAGAGTTTTTGAGCAAAATTTTCAGTAGTTACTTTTACTTTTGAGAGAAATTTACTTTAGTGATTGTAAATACTTTGTTATAGTGAAATCTTGGCAAGTGTGGTTAGGCAACTGAATGTAGCTTTTAAAAGAGTGAACCAATATAAATATTTTTGTACAATTTTTTCTTTCCTTTCTCAATTTGATTTAATTTATTCAACATATTATCGTCTATCTTGTTCTTTCTTTTCTTATGCTTAAACTGCATCAATATGCTAATCTGAAAAGCTTAATTAAAAGAACATTATTCTTCCATTAATCAATTAAATTAATAAGGATTTCATTCTATAATTCAAAGTCTTTCAAAAATCAATGGTAGTTTTAATTCACTCAAATTTTCTTTTTAACAAATGACATGAAGAGCTAGTTCCTAAAAGATACTAAAGATTTGATCTTGTTTTCTAAAAATAGTTGAGAAGAAGTTACCATTTACTAAAGGTGCATTATTAAAAAGACCACCTATGTTTGAAGTTGTTAACTACCAATTTTGGAAGGTTGGTCTATTCATTCCTAAGCATGTGTTGTTAATAATGAATATGTTGAAAAATCTTGGTTTGTCTCTTTTGAAGGTGAAAATAACAAAGTGCAATATGATTGTTTGACCAAGAACATTACAAGATCTGTCTTAAATTCTGATGAGTTTTTGTAGTTTTTTCAATGCAACTCTGCAAAGAAAATGTGAGACATTCATGAAGTCATGCATGAAGGAACAATTAATATTAAAAGAGTTAGGAAGCATGCTTTAATCTAATAATATTAGCTCTTCAAGATGTAGTAAGGAGAAATCATAAGAGTTTTTCAAAAACAATTTACCCATATTGTAATTGTCGTAACCGAGATCGCGGCGGGACGACGAAAATAAATTAAACGATGTCGAGGAGTCGCCACCATAGTTTATTATGGGAAACTAGAAAAACCGTAAAACAAAGGTCTTCGAAGCCAAATTTAGATTCGGGAGTTAGTTACGTGTGGGGAAGGTATTAGCACCCCCACAATGCCCGTTTTAAGACGGTTCCTTCTTTAATTAAGTGTGTAAAATAGAATTTGATGTTTAAAATTATTTGTTGTTCCCTAAAAAAACAAATAATAAAAAAACACATACAAAAAATTATAAAGATTAAAAAAACAAAATTATTTTTTATATTCTTTAGCCCGACAAGGATTATACCTCGCTCCTACTATTTCCATTTGGAGAATCAGGATAACGTAGTTCTTTGTAAAAAAATTATTGTTTCATATTATTATTATTTTGTTTTGTTCTAAATTTTAGATTTTTTATATAAATATCAAGAGAACCCGAGATTTTACATGATATTTTAAAAAAAGATTTTATAACTTTTTTTTTGTTTTTTATTATTATTAATTAAAAAATATATTAAAAGCCTATGAAAGAACGTTTTGATTATCAAGCAAGTCCGAGACTTGACATGACATTCAAAACTTATATAAAAAAGTAATTTTTATTTTATTTATTATTATTATTTTTTAGAGAATTAAAGTCTACAAAAAAAACACATTTTTACCAAGATTAAAATAGAGGGAAAGAGAAAGGATGAGCACATAGATGACAAACCCAAAATCATCTAACATGAGAACCCCGAACACATTTGATCATACAACAATTCAAACGATCATATATTTGATGTTATAAGAGAATCATGAACAACAAACTAGGAGCAAAAGAAAATTTACCTTAAAGTGACCCCTTGTGTGTGTGCTCTTGTAACAAAAAAGGAGAGGGAAGAAATTTTGTGCTTATATAGACCTCTTGGGTACCACTGAGATCCTAGTCTTTAATTATAATAAAATATATGGGGAAAGAATTGGTTTTATTAAATCGTTGCATAATATCCACGGTATTGATTATAATTATTAACGAAATATTGCCTGTAATTACTAGAATCATATCATATTTTCTGTCACATAAAGATGGTGATCAAATCATAACATATTATTCATATAATTGATTCTAATTATTACCAGGAATATTTTCTTCTAAATATTAAAATTGTACCATTCCCTAAAAGCATTATTATCGGGAATATTTGCTTCTAATTAAAATAATACCTTCCTAGACTGACAACTCAAAGAGACACATAAGTGTAGATGCACGATATTTATTCAAATTATTATAAAAAAAATTGCTCCTAATATTATACGCTTCAGAAATTAAGAAACGTCATTTTCTGACATGTCATGCGAAGAGTGTAAATAGCAAACAGTGGGGGTAAAAATATGTAAAACATTTGGGCTCATGAAAAGAGTGTGATAATTAATAATAAATTAGATTCTCATTCTCTTGGTTTTTTTCCTTCTTTTTTTCTTTTTTTTTCTTCCCACGATAGAATTAAAGTTTAAAAACCTACCATCAATCAAAACATATTTTTTATTTTATTTTATTATTTATTATTATTATTATATTATATATTATTTTTTAAACCAAACAAATACATTTACCTAGACGAAATTGGGTGTTGACAGTAATTATGTAATTGGTCTATGAAAGACTTTTGATAAAAAGGATCTAAATATTAAGGTGTTGAAATGTCTTGACAAAAGTTAACATTCAAAAGTAACTATTGTTTTAGAGACCAAAGATTTGTCAACGAGCAAGAAAACTGTGGAAGAAAGAACAAAATCATTGTATTGAAGAGTATTGTTCAAAGAAAATATGCAACTGAGGATGAGTCATAAGGATCCAACTTTGAGAACTTAAACCTGCTGATGAGAAAGTTTTGGAAGTTTAAAGAAAAGAGGTAAAGAAAGAGGATTCTCGTAAAACAAAGTATGGTAATAGAAAAATCGATTCAAGTTCTTTAATTTACTATAGTAAACAAGGACATGTCAAAATTGAATGTCAAAATAAAAAAAAAGATAAGAACAAACAACCAATGTTGATTGTGTTTCAACTTATTCAACAAACAAAGAAGATCCACTTGCTTGTGTTGATCATGTTTCAACTTCTACAATGAACTCGAAATCCTTGTGGCACCTAAATATGAAGGCAAGTCAAGTGAGTGTAGTTGGTGGTAGTGGATTTTTAGTTCCCTACGATGTCGAGCTTTAAACTTGATGGTTCCTTAGGGATGTTTGGATTCGACAAAAATAATGATAGCAAGGAGTATGCCATTGTTCCATTAAAAACGGAAACTATTAACAAGGCCCAAATGACTGCTAAAATTCAAAAGTTGGAAAAAGCTAAGAATAGAGTGGGAGAGAAAAAGTTAAGAGTGGGAAAAAAGGTAAACCTTGTTTAAAAATAAAAAAGCACAAACTTAAATGCACCTATAACTACTTTCAAATTCAAATTCCAAAATGCAGATCTAATGGTCGAAAATTAATTATAACTTAGGAAGAGAAATTTGAAAGTTAAAATTAAAAAACTACTATGATGAAAATAAAAGGAGTTGACAAAAATACTTTAAGCACACTTCATGCTTGAGTCACACTTTTCATCTTTCGTTCACAGTTATTGGTTTATTTCTCTTTAAATTTTCTTTCCTTTGAGTTACATGATCTGGATAAAATCCTTTTGGACTAAATTGAGCTTGAATGAATCTCATTTGTTGAAAACGTGTAGCGAAATTATTAGCGTTTGGACAAAAACCAAGAGGGATGGTGAATTAGGTTCCTAATAAAAATTATGCTTTTAAAATTTTTCCCTTTTAATATCAAAGTTCAATTAAATTTCTTTCTTTTATTTTAATTAACACAATAAAATAAAGAGAGTAAGGAAGAGAAAATTGCACAAAGTATTTATACTGGTTTGGATCAAAAGACCCAACGTCCAATTGTTAACCTCTCAAAAATGAGATTAACTAAATCACTAAAGTAAACCAAACTTACAATCAATGATAAAAAAAATTAGGGTTTAGAAAACACCTCCCTTGAAATCCACAAACGATGAACACCTCTATTGAATCACACAAGAGAAGAAGAAACACCTTCCTTAAATCACACAAAGAATGAACACCACCTTTGAATCACACAAAGGATGAGCAACTTCTCCTAGCAACAACAACACTCAATCACTCAAGATCCCACTTGATGAAAGTTATCGCTCTACCCACACTAAGTTTTTCAAAGCCTTCCCATAGAGAGTTCTCAAGTACTCAGACTTCTCTAACTTATGTTTTTTTATAAATGAAAGCTTAACACTATTTATAGAAGCCTATTTAGAAATTAGGTTAAGAATATGAAAAGTTAAGTAACAACTGCCACATATAATCGATTATCATTAGTAATAATAAATTATCACAAAAACTTTTTTGAAAATATTTTTCTCGTTGTGATAATCTATTATCAATCAAGATAATCTATTATCAGCAGGTGATAATTGATTATCAGCAGTGATAATCGATTATCACATAGGCTTTTCTCAAAAATTAGTTTTAACTAAGATAATCGATTATCACTAACAATAATCGATTATTCTAATGAGTTTTGCAAATAAATAAAATTCTCTTGGTGTTCTACTACTTGGGTTTTGCCTTTTGGCTCTTGACATACTAATATAACTATTTTAAATAACATACACATATTACAAGACCCTAATAACTAAACCCATAAGTCTTCAATGTATCTCTTGAATCAATTCATTCTATTAAGTCTTCAACATTTTCCCATGCATCATCATTAAGTCTTCCATACTTCTTCATAAGTAGTCATCATCATCAAAACTCCTTATTGAAGGAAGATGTCCATCTTCTTCTTTTTGTTAACACCATTTACTCCTCACTTCGTAGTTTTCTATTGTTTGCACATGTATCCCATTTACACTAATTTTATACAAGAAAGAATATATATATATATATATATATATATATATATATATATATATATATAACTTACTTTTAAAAATTTGTAAGAAAAATAAACTCCATTTTATAGGAATCTATTTATTTAAAATTATTTTAGATCATTCTTATATATGTATGTGAATCAATACTCTTGACAAATATATCCATAAATAATGTTAACACCCATATGAAAAAAAAAATACAATTTATCATAAATAGACTTTGGAGGGAATAACAAGAAGCAAGAAGCAAGAAACAAGCATGTGTGACCATCTCCGCTACTGAAACTGAGTACATAGCAGCTGGACATGGATGTGCACAAATAATTTGGCTAAAGCATCAACTCATGGATTATAGTGTAAAGCTTAAGAAGGTACCTTTGTATTGTGATAATACAAGTGCAATCAACCTAACTAAAAACCCAATTCAACATTCAAAAAGGTGAAATTGAAATCAAGTTTGTGAAAATTGAAAACCAATTGGCTGACTTATTCACTAAACTTCTTGCATGTTATAGATTCAACAAGCATAGAATGGAATTAGATGTTCTGGACATGAAGAATTAGTGTTGATATTTGTTTGGCTTGTTAATTTTATTGGATCATGTGCTTGTTGCATTTAAAGTGATAACTTCTACATAAAATATGAATTGCTAGTATTTTAGTATGTTGAATTTGCAAAATTAGCACATAGATTTCACTTAAACTATCAAAATCAGCAAAATGTGTGATATGATATGTTTTAATTTGTTATTTTTTGCAAAAGAACACATGAATTTCACTTAAACTATCACAACATTAATTTTGTGTGATCTGAAATTTTTAGTCTATTAAATTTGCAAAAACAACATGTAAATTTCACTTAAAATTGTCACTACACTCGATCTATGTGCCTGGTGCATTTTTAATCGATTGACTTTGTATTTTTATGTGTTGATTTCACTTATGATGATGTGGATGTGCTTGAATTATTTTTAATTGATTGACTCAGTCAAATTACACTTCACATGACTTTGTTTGGACTATAGTAGTAGTAGTAAATAACAGTTAGTGCATCAGCTAAAACCAACTTGTTAGATTTCATTGACCATAAAGCACTTTAATTGCATGATTTCCAATGTGCATGCATTTATTATGAACTGTTTTGAGTGGATAGCACATAGAACGTCCGAGATTTAGTTGGCTTATGATCAGATACTGATTCTAGTACATTTAGTTGGCTTTGATTCCCTGTACTACATTGAATCCGTAATATATGTGCAAATTAGTTGATTGATTTTAATAATCAACACGTTGATTCAATAAATACATACATAAGCATCATGCATTTGTACTCATATATGCTAGTAAGAGCCAGACCTAGATACACCATGCCTCGTAAGCAAAGAACAACCCCTTCTGATGGTTCAGGTAGAATATACTCGAGCTGACCCACATCAAAAGTTGAGACGAGTTATCCCAAATTGAAGGTCGAACTAAGTCAAGTTTGGCTCAAAGGTATAGTTGAATTTTCCTGAAAAATATAAATTAAATTGTTGTATCTAAACAAGAAAATTGAAATCTTAAATATTTCAATTCCTTGGTCCAAACTAATTATTTAAGAAATGAAGAGAATTCAACTGTGAGTAATTCAAATACTATGTATTTCAATTTCTTTGAATTGTTGAAATCCTTTATCCAAACACAATGTTAGGATATGTCACAATTTGGGTCATGACTAGATGAGAAATGTTTAGAAAAAAAAAATTATAGTTTATTAAAGATAATTATAAAAACAAAAATTAAAAAGAAAACATACAGAAGAGTTGCTCTTCATTTTCTCCATTATATATATATATATATATATATATATATATATATATATATATATAATATTATACTCTATTTATAAGGACAACATTCTGCATGCCTCAACCTAAGCTGTTTCTAATCTTTTTATACAATTTTATCTTATATTCTTATTTTTGTGATAAGAATTGTTTGAATTTATCAATTTCCATATAGTCTTACTGTTTTTATTATTATGATTATGATTATTATAATTATTATTTATATTTGAATTTTTTTCCAATATTGTTATTAATTTTTATTGTTATAGTTTCATACATGAAATTTGATTATTATTAATATTTTATGTGCTAGTTCTAAACATGTTAAACCTACTAAAACTTGAATTTGTGGCCCTTGATATTACAAGGAAACATTACTTGTCATGAATTTTAGATGCTGAAATACATCTATATGTAATGGATCTTGGTGATGCCATTAAAGAGTCTGAGCAAGATAAGGCTAAAACTATTATTTTCCTTTGTCACCACCTCCATGAAGGGTTGAAAATTGAATATCTTAGTGTAAAAGACCCTTCTGTATTGTGGAAAAATTTAAAAGAAAGTTATGACCACTAGTAAATTGTGATTCTCCCAAAAGCATGTTATGATTGAATGCATTTACGGTTGCAAGATTTTAAAATTGTAACTGAATATAATTCTGCAATGTTTAGAATTACTTCTCAATTGACTCATGTGGAGAAAAAATTATCGAGAAGGATATGTTGGAAAAAAGTTCTCTACTTTTCATGCAACTAGTTTGCTTTTGCAACATCAATATCATGAAAAAGGATTTTACAAATATTCTGAATTAATTTCATGCCTTCTCTTGGCTGAACAAAATAATAAGCTTTTGATGAAAAATCATTACGCCCTTCCAACTGGTTCTGCTCCATTCCTAGAAGTGAATGCAACAAAATCTAATTCATATTTTAATGGTCGAGGTCATGACCGTAATAATGGTCGTTGCGGTGGTAAAGGTTGTCATACACCAAAGCATCTTGTTGAACTCTGCAAAGAATCACTTTAAAATAAGGAGAAGAACATAGAAACACATTTTGCTTATGAAAATGGTGATTATGATTATGACCATATGGATGCTACTCATCTTGATATTTGTGATTTCTTTTCTAAACCAGATGGAAGCATTGATCACCTCATTGGTGATGAGAGTGTTAAGAAATAGATTTTCGCATATTATGCTCTTAATTTTAAGACAATGTTTTATATTTTGTTTCATGTTTCACGTTGCTTATATATAATTTTTTTTATCTATAAATATTTTAAATCTTCTAAATATTTTTTTTCTTTTTCTCCTCTTACATAGTCATATCTAATATTGATATTTATGTTTGTATGAAGAATGAATGTTGACACTAGCACCAATAATGAAGATTTGTGTTTTGTTGATAATGCACCAACTCATACAATTCTCAATAGTAATAATAATTTTTTTCTTTTGTTTGGTTATGCGAGAAGTCAATATTACCATTATCTATGGTACTACAAATATATTTGAAGGCTCCAAAAGAGCTACGATACGTCTACAAAGAATTTAAATGGAAACTTATTAAGTTTCAAGGATATTTGTCTAAATGGATATCATATTGAGACAAATAATGAATAACATATAAAATATCTTTATAGAACTGAGTTGAATAAAAAAATGTGTATTGGAGAAATTATCAGCCTTCTCATATGGCTTGTACTACACATATATTAGTGCAATTAAAACACATGTTATTGTAAGTTAGAAGCTTATGAATCAAAATAAATTCCTTGTTTGTTGTGATCAGTTGAGTCATCCTGGATATACTATGATGCGAAAAATAGTTCAAAAACTCATGCAGACACCTACTTATAAGTCAAAAACTTCTTTAGTCCAATGATTTATTATGTATTGCACATTTGCAGAGGAAAGTTGATAATAAGACCATCACTAGAAAAATTAAAAAATGAGTCAGTCTCATTTTTAAGACGAATACATGGTGATATTTATGGTCTAATACACCTATCATGTGGATCATTTAGATATTTCATGTCTTTAATTGATGCATCAACTAGATTGTCACATATTTGTTTATTATTAACTCATAATCAAGCATTTGCAAAGTTATTAGGACAATAAATCAAGTTAAGAGCTCAGTCCAGATTATCCAATTAAGAAAGTCTGTCTTGATAATGTAGGTGAATTTATATCTCATGAGTATTGTATGTCAATTGAAATTGAAGTTGAACATCCAGTGGCATGTGTTCATACTAAAAAATGAACTTATAGAATCCTTAATGAAACGCCTAAAACCTGTTGCAAGACCATTACTTATGGAAGCTAATCTTCAAATGGCTACCTGGGGATATACATTTTTGCATGCTATAGTATTGATTCACATTAAGCCAATAAGTTATCGTAAATACTCAATTATGCAGTTGGTGTTTGGTTAGTAACCTAATATTTCTCATTTAAGAATTTTGTGGTGTGGTGTATATGTTCCAATTTCCCCACAAAAAATGACTATGATGGGTTCTCAAAGACAATTGAGAAGATATGTTTGATATGATTCTCCATCTATAATAAAATATCTTGAACTATCACTACGAGACTTATTTACAATTTGATTTTTTTATTATCATTTTGATGAATAAGTTTTTTCAAAATTAGGAACAGAGAGAAAAAAATTGAAAAAAATTGATTGGAATGAATTATCATTATCTCATCTTGATCCTCGTACAAAAGAATGTGAACTGGAAGTTTCAAGGATATTTCGTTTATAAAATTAGTCAATCAATTATAGATGTTTCTACTAACAAAAAAAATGGTAACTAAATCATATATACCAATTGTTAATGCTCCAAATAGAATTGATATTAATACATAACATGCCTGAAGTGTGGTAGGCTTGTTGGTTCCAAAGACACACTTGAAGTATGGTAAGCCTATTGGTTACAAAATTAAAAACTCTCTCAAAAGAGGAAATAAACTAAAATGTTAGATGACCTAATGGAAAAGGTGGAAATCTGAAAAAATTTGTTTGACATAATTAATGACTGAGTCCAAAAGAATCTCAAGTACCTAAAATTGATTAAAATTTTGAGATCTCAATAAATTATGTCATGAATCATATAATATGGAACCAAAATGAAGTCAACATTGACAAGACTTTTGCATATAATATAGCGATGAATGTTATGAGTGACAATGAGGATCAAGGACAAATGGTCATTGAAGATTGTTGACAAAGAAAAGATTGGCCAAAAATGAAAAGATGCAATAAAAGCATAACTAGATTTGCTTGCTAAATGAAAGGTTTTTGGATTTGTAGTTCGCACACTAGAGGGTGTAAAACCCATTGGGTAAAGATGGATTTTCAGCAAAAAACAAAATAAGAATGGTGAAATTGTTAGATACAAAGCACAATTAGTTGCTAAAGACTTTTTACAAAGAAGGTAATATTGATTTTTAAAGAGACATATTCACTAATATTGGATATAACAACATTTCTATATTTGACTATCCTAGTTTCATAATAAGGTCTACATTTACATCTAATGGATGGTGTTACAACCTATTTGTATGATTTTCTTTAGAATGATATTCATATGAAAATATTAGAAAATAAATTTGCCATAGTTGTTGATTATGTAGATGACATAAACATCGTTGGAACTTCTAATGAGCTCACAAAGACAATTGATTGTGTAAAGAAAATTTGAGATGAAGGATCTTGGAAGGGTAAAATTTTGTTTGATTAAAAATTGAGTATTTAAATAAAGGTATTTTTGTATATCAAGAAGCTTATAATGAAGGTGCTTAAAAGGTTCTAATTTGACAAGTCACATCCATTATGCACTCTAATATTTGTAAGGTTGTAACACCCCTTACGAGATGCCACGTGTAATTTTTTTCCCAAACTTCAAAACACAATCATTGATGTCATCCTATTAAATTGGAATTTCCACAATTATTGTCTCAAAATATCACATGCCAAAAGTTTGACAAAAATAAGTTTTATTCTAAAAAAAACATAATTCAACCACCAACTGGTTTAAATCATCAAAACGAAACTTAAGGCAAGGTATTTCACGTCCAAAACTCAAAACCACTAACTATTACATTTAATTCAAAATAACATTTTCAAATGAAAAAGAAAAGCTCCCAAAAGCATCTCCACAAGCTCCTCACAACTAGGCTTCTCCAACTGTATATGCATCAATATCTACTCCGTATAATGAGATACTGATATCGCAAGTGGAAATCATAACCAAAAACATGCAAGGGTGAGGTAACCATGTAACATGTCACATAACAATGTACATCAACATACAACTCACCTAGCATTACCATAATATATCATAACTCACCCAAGCTATCAACTATCACATCTTCTCAAAGCCATAACATGTAATCATCAACATATTACCACCAAGTAATATTAAACAGAATGAAATTATCTTATAATTAATCAGCCAACCAATTCTCACACCCAATTTACCAAAGATGTCACTTCCCATTACTTTGATAGCGAGTCCCAACGAAATATACAACTTCCCATTACTCATGTCAAGAAACTCGACAAGATACATAATCTCTCATTACTCTTATCGAGCCCCAACGAAGTGTATAACTTCTCATTACTCATATGAAGAGCTCTAGCAAAGTGCACAACTTCCCATAGTCTTGACGAAGTGCACAACTTCCCATTACGCATATCGAGAGCCCTAGTGAACTACACCTCTAGTACAATTGAAGCAGAGATACCTTTCATTACATTCATATCCAAGTATACACTATCTCATCATGATCACACATCAATCAATAATCACATGACAACCTGCATTCATGATCAATAACCACACAAGCACATCAAGGCCTCATCGTCACATGTATCACAACACATTGACATCATAGAATCCTTATCATTATATTTAGCATACATCATTCATCATGCCTAACATCTAATAGACTATAAACAGAGCCTATCACAACAAAATATCAACACAATACAACCATGAAAAACAACAATCATGCGTAACATATATATCTAACTTCATACCTCCAAACTAAGATCACATCGTGCAAACTAAAGAAGAACATGTTGTGGACCAGCTGCCAAACTTTCCGCTCATTCCAACGGTTAACAAACTCTGGAAGTTAGTTTTGAGAAAACTACACAAACTAGAAAAACAGTGGCGTTTGGTACCCAGTGCCTAAAAACTCGATACCAAGCGCCCGACAACCCCAAAACCTTAGACTCAGTGCCTAGCAGAAGGAAACCAGCGCTCGACACCCCCTACAACATTCAAATATGAAAAATAACATTTTTTTTTATGAACCAAACACTTGTTTCACACATACCACTACGCCAAAATAGTCAATAGACAACATTTTTTTTGCTAATAGATAGCGCTTTTTAAGCGCTGTCTATTGGAGCGGTATCTATTAATAGAGAGCGCTTGTAAAAAACTGCTATCTATTGAGTTCTTATAGACAACGTTTGGCAAAACAAGCGCTTTCTATGTATTTTCACAAAGACAACATTTTTCATAGAAAGTGCTCTCTATTAGTGTTCTTTTAGACAACACTTGGTGACATAAGCGTTGTCTATGTATTCTTCAAAAAGACTTCAATAGATAGCATTTCTCAAATAAGCATTTGTATTGGTTCGATTATTTCTTTTTATAATTTATTTAATTTTTCATTCATTCCTTCTTTTTTTATTGTTATATATGCAAAAAAACATATAGCATGGGAATGTGATTCATAAATCTAACCAAATGTGATTCAAAAACATGAATGCATTAGCTAGGCAAGTATTTTCTTTCAAAGATAATAAACACTTATAAAAAATAAAATAAAAGATAGTAAACAAAGAATTATAAAATAACACTTATACTAAAAAAGCATACCATTCGATATCAAATCAAGCATCTAATCCAAAATGGTCAAGTAGCCAATCAATATCAAGCCACAAAGAGTTTATACATAAATATCAACTAAAAATAATAATTAATAGTATAAATTCTAGCATCTAGCTTGAAGTGAGCATTAGAAATTTAGGCAATAGAATTGAACATAATTGTAGACCTTCATAGTATCTAGGAAATCCGATTGTTATGACATAATGATCAAGATTGTTGTCTCCTTTGGATCCATCTATAGTCATCATTTGCCACTTTTTTTTGTCAAAACTTGTATTGCATCAACCACTTTCATGGTCTACGTTCTGCCACACTCGCAACTTTTCTCTTTTTTGACACCCCAGATTTCTTCTCAAATCTCTTTCTCTTCATAGCTTGTTTTTGGAATGATTGTGCAACTAAAAAGGGTTGTCGTTTCAATGCAAAGCTTTTCGCTACGTGCCCCAAGTGAAGTTTCTTAATCATAAATATTCTTTTCAACTCTTCACGATGGGTTGTGTATGCTTGAACCCAAGAGCAAAATGCCTTCTCAACAAGTTTATATCTACCTCGGGCTGAAAAAAACAAGGCAAAAATTGGTTTGCGAATACACAAAAGCATAAAGTAATCCTCTTCAATTAAAGTCCATTAGAAAAAAAAGGAAATGTGATGTGGGGACTCCATATTCTGATGTAACAAAGTAAGTCCATTGATGAAAGTCCTTGAGGATGCTATAAAAGATCAGATCAACTTTAAGTTCTCATGATAGGATATATGCACAAATACACTTTTTTCACCAAAGGAAATTTCAAAAGAAGTTCATTTCATAGTACCAGAAATCATTTTAACAAAATAGAGTTGAAATTCATAAATTAACTAGTCAAAGTGCAGGACAATATCACATCATATATATAATATAACAATTAATAATGAGATGGTTTCTTAACTATTATTTTAATATTTTTTTTACTTCTTTTAATATTGCCACGCATGTCTCGGAAAAACATCTCTTACTTTTTATCATCTATACAAAAATAATTAGTGATAAAAATAAAAAATACTTGCTTGTATAATTCTAATAATTAATAAAATATATTATTTTTATAATTAAATTTTAGATATTTTATTATAATTTTACTTTGTACATATTCACATAACACAAACATAGATATATTTATTTAAGAAATGAAGTGTAACATAATAAAGAAGGACACATACCACATCATATGGGTCACAACAGAGTGTTGTCACAGAATCAGTTTCTTTGTCAGCAGAGCCATAAGAAATATAGAGATATGGTCCAATATCACGTTTTGCACTCCAATGTGGCAAATTTGTAGCTAAATTCAGAAAGCCCGACAAGGGATGCATGTATTCTTAAACTGGTAGAGCATCAATTACCTCAACAAAATGAGCTAGAAACTACTCTTTGAATATTTGTGAAGAAAGCCACCTCTTTAGTTTGAGCGTCTCAGGCCAAGTATTTCTTTGAGGACGGCGTTTTACAGACCCAGTAAAGTACTACCTAATGTTAATTTCAACCTGTCAATAATAATACACTTTCAGTAGCTACAACTTGGTTCAATGGCTATACACAAAATTTCACTCCAGAATATAAAAATGCGTTGAATTGAATAAATATTATTGTAAGATAGTTATAACTCTTTTTAGACAAATAACAGTATCAGTTAAGCAAATTAATTTAAAAGAATTGTGACACATACAATATAAAATTAGTTGGTATACTTACATCCCTCCAATCCAAACAAGATTCAAGCACATTTTAATTATTCTCATATCTTGTAATATTCTGCTCAAGATAAGTACAAAACATGATCAGTGGATCCTAGTTGAGCTCTAATGTACTTTGGAGAACATCTTGGACCACTATAGAATGACCTTTTCCCCAATGTTTCTGAAAGTGCTCAAAGTTATCACAACTTATGTCCAACACTGTCGGACAAAACAAGTAATTATCATTCAAATTTTCTCTTAAAGCTTCTTCTTGCAACTGCTTGTATTTGTTAGTATTGTGATCGATGGCAAAACACAATGCGCATCTTGAACTTTTATCTGAAGTTTCAGGTAAGTCGTAGCTGCAAACAATTTCTTCTACCTTTACTTCCATCTCTTTAATCCAATTGAAGGGAAAACATGTCTCAACTAAAGGTGGCTATTACCACAACCACCAAGCTCTATAGGAAGGCATGACAGACTATAGATGCCATTATAATTGATCCTCTCAGGAAATATCGAAGTATCAATTAAATTGACTGCATTCTGCAAAAAATTTTATGGTGGTGAATGTTTATTTTAAAGTTACAAAATGCTTTTGTAAATTTCAATTCATGAATGGAAAAGGAAAGATTCGTTGCTTTTGAAATAGAAGTATATTTTAAGCTTTAAATCAAACAAGCATGTAGTAATTTGAGATAGGAATATTAGAATAGGTAGCATTTTTCATAATCGAGGCCATCAATTAGAGGTTATCCATATCATACATACAATGGATCAAAGCGAAGTGGGATATTATTGGTTGTAGGCATAGAGTAATGAAAATGAGATATTTGTAGTAAAGGTATAGGTAGTGGAAACCATAACTTCAAACCTGATCAAAGGGAGGTTGTGGTTTTCCCTTGCAGAAAATCTCCAAAAACCTTCCCTAATGCCCAAGAAACCTGATTATCCTTAAAACGCAGAAAAATATTCATCTTAGTTAAATTCACAATCAATCACATTAAAGAGAACCAACTAACTATATACCTAGTGAAATTCACAATATATACACCTGCAAACACCTGCGTACATTGTTCTTAGCAACGTTTGAGGATTGGGGAACAACAACAACACCTTTGTTGGAGTCAAAATCCTGGGATTAAGTCAGTATGAGTTTGGCACGACACATACCGGGATAAAATGTAGCCTTCTGGTTTGCTCAAAGTCGCACTAACACACCACACATTAAAACGAAATTTAAGGTTGAAACGAAAGAGGATTTAGGGTTTATCAAAATAGAACAAAGAAATTATGTGCAAAATAGAGTAAGGGATTTTGATAATACCTTGTAATTTCAGTGTCCTCTTACAATGGTGGGCTAGGTGCAGATGTCACATACCACACTAAAAGTGATGCGGACGGTACTGATGACGTAGATAACGCGACACAGATGTCGGTGATGACGAACAACACGAATGACACAAGATGTCAGTAGGAGTGAAGTTGAGAGTGAATTTTCTAACTGGTCGCGAATGAAGTTAAGATGTGTGTGAGATAAGGGCAAAGTTTTTTAAAGTTGAGAATAATTTTTATGAGGAGGAAGCAACATGGTGATGAGAATTTTCTTAAAATTTATTCAATAAATAGTACCGTTGTTTTAATAAAACGCTATTTATTGATATTAAAAAACATAGCACTTTCATTTAAAAATGTTCTCTATTTATATTTTTAAATTTATTTTTAAAAAAAATATGTATATATTAAATATAGATGGTGTCTTTTGGATGAAACGCTATCTATATGTATGTATTTTAATAGCGTTTCTTTCATAAAGCGTTGTCTTTTGATTCTATGTGTTGATTTAGAGCGCTTAACTAAAAAAGCGTTGTCTAAAGAGCGGTATCTATTCACCATTTTGGCGTAGTGTACCAAGCCTATGAAACATGCACAAAGCTTACAAACCATCTATTGACATCTTTATTTAACTTAAGAAATCAAAATACACCCTAAGCACAAATGATCTCAATCAATCATGATACAACCTTATGAATTCTTATTATCACTGAACCTTTTCTGCACCCAAAATTGTCCAAGATAAATTGCACACACTAAAACCATATTCACTTCTTAAACCTTTCATCCAAATTGATAAAAAATGAATCCCAACAATTTCCCACTCAAATTCAATACCATACACCATAAAAAAAAATCAAATTTCTCTCATGCATCATTCTTCTACCTTTTCTTTAATAGATTTTTAAGAAAAGAAAATTTTCAATACCCATGTGCCAAAATTCATAGTCATCAAATTACTACCCTTAGTTTTAAGCCAACATGCTCTATGAAATTTCTTTTCATATCTTTTAACCACAATTATCAACACGAAAAATACACTATATGTAATCTAACGTTTGACCGACAGTACCCCGACGTTATGTAAAAATTAACGTTTGAGCTCTCTGCCACCGACTTAATTTAACATCTGACTCACTCTGCCCCAACTTAATTTAACGTCTGACCCCCTCTGCACCAACGTTATGTAACGTCTGACCACGCAGCCCCGACGTCAATTTTTGGGTTATCTCTACGCAAAACGCGAAACCCTAATTGTTTCGTCGCGCCACCAATTTTTCGCGAAGCTTCTCAGTCGGCGACCACCATTCTGAGCTCCTCCAGGTAATTTTCGAACGTTTTTCACCACCAAACTTGTTGGGATTTGACTATGGATTGATTTTAGGCGTTTTGAACCAAATATTTTTCGTTTTCATCCCTATTTGCAGTGTTTCGCGATCCTTCCCATCAGTGATCATTATTCCGACCTCCTTTAGGTGAGTTCCGAACATTTTTCACCACCAAACTAGTTGGGATTTGATTGTGGATTGATTTTAGGCGTTTTCAACCGAATATTATGTGTTTTCATCCCCATTTGCATCGTTTTGAGATTATTTTGCTTGTTATCTCTTTTTCATTGTATGTATATAATTGCTTGTATTTTTTATTTTCAATTATAATTTTTATCTTAAACTTTTTTTTTAGTTTTTTTGGCCTATTTCTTTGGTTTCATTGTATGTATATAATTTTTTTGGCCTATTTCACAGGTCGAAAATATCGGATGTTAAAAGGCTTTTTTGTGTTAGTGCTTTAAAAATTTAATATCACGCACCAAGATAAAATACATTACTAAACCAACAAGCAATTAAATTAACACACAATTGGCATACATAGGACTTGAACCTAAGTCCTTCCATAACAACCAAGGACTCTCAACCTCTTAAGCTAGTACTACTCGACGTCATAAAGACTAATAATTAATGTCATAAAGACTTCCTTTACCCGCATTTATTAAATAATTATTTAATTAATTATTTAAATTCATCGGGTCTTATAGCTTGAGAGAGACCAATTGTGCTATTATCCTCCAATTATCTTAGGACCTCCTTATGTTGCCTCTAAGCAGCCTCAGAAGCTTGCCTAGCAACTTCCATCTGCTATAAAACCACCTGTTATTGTTTGATTGAAGCTTCTTGTTGTTTCATCAAAGCTTGGTGTTGCTGCATCATGGCAACACTTTATTGATTTAAAGTTGCAACCATAGCACCAATGTTACCATGAGCATATACACACAAGGTTAGTCCTTTTAACTCTCATAAGAATCATGGGTTTCTTCTTAAGACAAGAGCTCATGCCCCTCTCACCACATAACCCATTCTACTTTACATGAGTCTTGAATGAGCATTAGAGTATTAGGATAACCCACCAATACTAATTCCTTACATCAATGTGTAAACTACTAATTACAAAGAATATAATTTCCTTTCCTCGAAGATCCTCATATAAAAAACTCATCTTTCAATCGTAAATCATACTACAATAACAAGAAAGACATAAATCATAAAATCACAAGACTAGAGAACATGATACATATCAAAACAAAACACAAAGCAGATTGGCGTTCGATGCTAACACGGGATGCCAGGAGCTATCGCAATAGAGGCCCATTGTCTAGTGGGTGCCCAACGTAGTAACCCACCGCCCGACGCGGGCTCTAACTTTGCTACTTTTAGGATGGCACTCGCCCCCCCCCCCCCCCCCCCCCAAATGCACCACCCAACGCCATGATAGATGCGTTTGAGAATGAGATTTATGGACTGTTCCATTGTACAATTTGGTATTTTTCACGTTTCTCTTTTCAAAATTATTTGAAAATGTTTTGTGAATGATACCCAGCTAAAAAATTGCAACACCTAAGACCTCTCCTTCCAATTTGTATCATAAACCATATAAATTATAACATTTTCAAATCCTTAACTAAGTAATATTAATCTTCAACATGGTTACAACTTTAAATCCTAGCTAAATTTTTATTCTACCTTCATTGTTACCATATCACAACCCAATTCCAAGTTCAACTCAAACATCATATTACTCCAAGACCACAATTTTAACCTCACCTTCTTCAACTTTCTCTTGTCAAACTAAGCTACTTTCAACATAACACGAATAAACCATTGATTTCAATACATCTCATATATAAGAAGCAGCCATAATATATTTGGACATATTCATCAATTTTGTTCAATTAACATTTTGAAAACTCAACTTATCTTATCAATATATAAAAGCCCCAATTTGCTAAACGAAAACCCTAATTACGAGCATAATCAACATGCAGTATTCTAATTAAATAAGAAATCTCATTAATACGAAAAGTTATTAACTTCCTTTACCTTTAAATTTTTCAAGACATCCCAAAAAGCTTTAAACTCACGAATGTTTCCCTTTTTCTCAACCTAGAGATGAAATAACACGATTGGACCGAAAGAAGGGCTACAAATTAGCAGAGAACCTAAATCAAGACTCTATAAACACATGAAATCTTGCATGCGAAACCAAAACAGATTATGCATTGAAGAAGATTGGAAATTTTGACTTACCCGATTGGAGAAATTGATCATGTGGACTTGAAGATGACTCCACAACAATCGAAACTCCTATCTTTGATTACCAAGAAGATGAAATGAGAGTGGGAAGGATGAAGGAACAATTTGAGGCCGAAGGAAAACCTGTGATTAAGAGAAAACAAATAGGGTTTTGTGTTTTCTTTTTCTTAACCGAGCTGGGGTGTGGAATTTTTTATATATATTAAAAATTTATATATTTAGAAAGGGTTTTAAAAAAACTATTTACAATAAAACTATATATATATATATATATATTTGGATTTTTTGTGTACATTTATTTTTCAATTTAACCTTTAAATACAAGTTTTTTAAAATTAAAATAGTTAATTTATCTATTTAATTCTTAAATAACTTTTTTTTCTTTAAATTTAATGCATTCTTTTTCTATTTAACTTTTTTTAAGTTAACTTTTTTTTTTAATTATAAAATGACTTATAAAAAAATATTCACTATAAAATTATAAAAATTATTTACATTAATTTTATAATGAAAGTAATAATAACAATAATAATAATTTTATTACTTTTTATTAATATTAAAGAATAACACACGTTCGCCCGGTGTATAAAAGTAATTTAAATGACAAAATACATTAAAAAGTTGGTTTAAGATTTTAATTGGAATATAAAATTAAAAATGAATAATTTATTTAATAAAACAAATATTGACATATTTTATCTTATTATGTACTATACCTAGGTGGACTTAGATACCTATACGGGCAAAACTGTCTACCTATAGTCCCACACTAAAAACAGTAGATGGATAATCGGTTAAACAAGATCACATAGCGGCCTAGGTCGCCTACTATAAAGTCATATTGTAACATAGAGCTATTAACTTCGAACTTAGGCTTCTCACAGATGCTCAAAACTTGGGCTCAACCCAGGCCTAAAGAGAATCTGGATATTGGCCCAAAATGACTCAAAAGGGGCCCAGCCCACAAGAAGGAGTAGACACATTTCATGACTCTATAAATACGTGTGGACCTCAACAATTAAAGGTACGCTTTCATTAATTCCTTAATCTGAGATTTGACTTACAGAGCCTTTTGTTAACTTGATCGTCGGAGCCCTTTCCGCAGGTAACCCCTTAAGGGTCCAAACCGCCTATAGTAGGAGAAGACATATACAAGTCAATAAAGAGCCAATTCAAGAGGTTAAGGATTGAGGTAAGGCATTACTTGTGTTACCTAACATCTCTTATTTGTTTTCGCAGGAACAATTGGCGGCCACTGTGGGGCACGAATTGATACCTTACCAAGCAATCGGAACACTGTCGAGAATGGTTTGTACCCGTAGTAGAGCTGGAACTCTAGACAAGATGGAAGCGCTTAGACAAGAGAACTCTAGTCCAAGATGAAAAATTGAAGCTGACCTTACTCAGAAGGGGAAGGCCAAAGAGTTGCCAGAGAACCCCAAGTCCTCGGCCTACCAACCCAGTGAAGAAGAAAGTGAGTACAACCCTACCCACACACTTTCACCACCACTCAACAAACACCTATCATCTCTGCCCACCACCCATCACCCAACCACCATCCCCACACAACCTGTAGCCACTCATCCTGCTACTACCCTTCCCACCATTCATATACCCCCTCACCACTAAACCACCAAATTTCCCACCATCATCCACCATCCCATACCACCGCATCCCTTGCCACCACACCAACCGAGACGCTGTCACCCCTTCATCGATGTTATCACCACCACATCTCTTCCTAGCCAGTGGGAACCTTTCACATTGGATCACTATGCAGGGGACATGGACCTAGACGAGCACCTAAAGGTGTATATCACCCATGTCGCCCTCTACACATCTGAAGACGTCATTTTCTGCAAAGCTTTTCCTATTACCCTTAGAGGCCCTACCCTGGAATGGTTCACCCCTTTCCCTCCATACTTCATTGACTGCTTTGATACCCTTTCCCACCTTTTCACCACCCACTTTGCTGGCAGTCGCCCTCATCAAGCCACCCCTTATCCCTCCTTAGCGTCAGACAGGAAAGAGAAGAGACACGAAGGGCCTTTACAAATCGTTTCAGCAAGGCCGCCCTTCGGATGCCAAACCTAACTCAAGAGATGATCCTGCAATGTATGGCCCTTACATTGAAACCTGGTCCGTTTGTTGACAATGTCTATCTTCGAATTCTGCACTAACTACACACCCTCAGCCGCTAAGATAGACAAACCATCCTCACGCTCTGAATCTAGGCCTAGAGAGCCTAGATCACCAAGATTTTCCAAATACACCCCGCTAAACGTCCTCATATCACGGCTCCTCGATGAAGCACTCCAAATGGATCTCATACCACCCCCACGCAAAACCTCGAATCCCCCTAATGTGGATATGACCAAATACTGCAAGTATCACCGTAATAACGGCCACACCACACACAAATACAAAGCACTTTAAGATAAAATAGAGGAATTGATCCGCGTTGGTCACCTCCACCGCTTTGTCAAAAGAGATGGACCATCCCACCCCAGACAATCTGACAACCACAACCCCTCACGCGACACCTGCCACACTCAGCGATAAAACACCAATGACCACACTAACCACCCACCAGCCCGCATTGATGTCAACCAAGTTGATCCCCCTCTACGCGGCACCATCAACACTATATCTGGCGGCTTTACCGGAGGTGGCTCCACCTCATCTGCTAGAAAGAAACATCTCAGCAACATCTAATCCATCAACCACAACACCCATTCACATCACAAACGTCGAATGCCCCTTATCATATTCACTAACGCTAACTTTCATGGCGTCGATCAACAGCAAGATGATCCAATGGTCATCACAATTGAGCTTGAGAACTTTGCGGTCAAAAAGTTGCTCGTAGACCAAGGCATTCTAGTTGATATCTTATATTGGACCACCTACCAAAATCATACCAGTCTGCTTCCTCGTCATAGAAGCACCAACATCATACAACGTTCTGTTGGGACACCCATCCCTTAACACTCTTGGGGTCGTTGTCTCCACACCCCACCTAGTCATGAAGTTTCCCTCCCCATCTGGCAACGTAATCACCATCCATGGCGACCAGCGACTCGCACGAGAATGTTATATCACAATCCTACGACCCCAGATACCCATCCTCCAAACCCACAATATCGAGCGCGAACCCAGCTCTAGTATAGCCCTATCCAGCGACGACCTTGACCCAAGAATAGGATGCGACTCACGCATCAAATCAGTTGAAAAGATTGTAAGTTTGGAGGTCTCCCCTGGACGTGCCTTCAAACTAGGAGTAGGCTTGCAACAAGAGCATCGTGATGTACTGGCACCCACTTTAACTGCCAACGCCGACCTCTTTGCCTGGTCAACCGCAAACTTACTCGGCGTAGATTCTCAAATAGCAGCTCATAAGTTGTCAATATACAAAGAGGCTAGGTACATCTCACAAAAGAAAAGGAAATTGGGGGAAGAACGACGGTTGGCAGCAAAAGCAGAAGTCGAAAAGTTACATGTCGGATTCATAGCTGAGCACATTACACCATATGGCTTTCCAATGTTGTCCTTGTCAAAAAAGCTAATTGTAAATGGCGGATGTGTGTTGACTATACAAATCTTAACAAAGTCTGCCCAGAGATGCCTACCCCCTATCCAACATTGATCGGCTCGTAGACGGAGCAGTTGGGAACAAGGTCCTTAGTTTTTTGGACGTATATTCCGGATATAATCATATACCTATGGCCACAGCCGACATGAATAAAACTGCATTCATTACTGATGACGCAAACTACTTCTATAAAGTTATGCCCTTCAGACTCAAAAATGCAAGCGCTACCTATTAGAGGTTAATGGACAAAGTGTTCAACCACTTGATAGACAAGTGTGTCGAAGTATACGTTGATGACATGCTTGTCAAATCACCCAGCTACTTGCAACATGCACAAGACTTGTCCGAAGTGTTTTCCGCTCTACGACATTATAACCTCAGACTCAACCCCGAAAAGTATGTTTTCGGTGTCGACAGCGGGAAGTTCCTAGACTTCATGCTTACAATGTGGAATTGAGGCTAACCCTGAAAAATGCAAAGCTATTATCGAAATGCGTAGCCCAACCAACGTCAAGGAAGTGCAATGCCTCGTAAGCCGCCTCACAGCCATATCCAGATTTCTTTCCAAACTGGCCGAACAAACCCGACCCATTATCTAACTTCTCAAAAAATCCACAAAGTTCTTTTTGAATGACGATTGTGAAAAATTTTTCCAAGACCTCAAAACTACCTTTTCCTCTCCTCCAGCCATTCCTCCTTCTCCTTCTTCCAAGCCACCTTTTCCTTTGCGTGCTTGTCGGCTTGGACCTTCAACTCCTCCTCTAGCTCCTCCACCTTGGACCGGCTACCTTCCTTCAACTCTCTCTGGTATAAGTTACCCACTCTACGTCTCAAGATCAAGGCTTTACTGCTAAACTCCAACACCGCCATGACAATGGCATTGGGCTCTATATTATCGATAGAATTTACTAGAGACTCCGCCAGATTAATCTCAATATCACGTCGAACGGTAGTCTCCGGCAACTCAATCAGCCCGGCCTCAGGCTTCTACGCACCAGAAGAGGATCCCGACCCTAACAAGGTAGCCCTCACCCTCTTAACACCTTTACACCTTGCTTGGCGGGCACCTCTGCCTTCCTCTTCGTACCACCATGGACATGTACCTCCATCAACGGATCCTGAAGGTTGGGAACTTCAGTATTCCCAGCGCTCCTGGCCTTGGCACCCTTCTCCTTGCGAAGGGCTTGGAACAGGTTCAGATTCTTCTTTCCATGTTGCGCCATATAACCTACGATAGCAGTAAAACATCAGTCAGTTCACTTAAACACAACATAGCAGTTAAAACACAAAAAGATACCTTCTAAATCAACAATGGGATGCATGGAATAATAAACCCTAACAAAGCCCTTAGTGGACATCTTATCATTAAACTTCATCAGGGTCTCCACCATCTCCCTATCAGCTAGTGACAATTTTTCCATTTTCATATCCTTATAACATCAAGGGTTGTCAGTCCAACTGAATGGGAACTTCGTGCTCCCATCCTCGTTATAAAAGTAGGAACGCCCAGGCTCCTTCACCACCACTTTAAAGAAACTATCTTTAAAGTGTTTAAACGACTGAGTAAAAGCATCTAGTCTGCTTATCCATGGCAGGCTTATCAACGACAACCAAGTAGTTGGACTCCTGGGCCAAGTATCATAAAAATATAAGAAAGACTGAGGAGACGGCTGCAAATACAACGACTGGCACAACACCCGAAAAGCCTACAGATACGCCTAGCTATTGGATGTTGCTGAGTAGGGGCAACATTCAGCAAGCGTAGTACCCTCATTGTGAAGTCATCGAAGGGCAACCTCACGTACAGTTGTGAGAAATGGCACATATACATGTAGAAAACCCCCTCAGAAGCTCCCTCCTAGCCATGGCATACGCAGTCGATGGCGCTAACTCTCTCCAAGGCCACAATATCCCTCTTGACATTCCTCTCAAAAACAAGTATGTATTTCAGCCAAGATTTTAGCAGTCGGGACCATCTGAACAAAGAATGTTGGGTTTGCACATCCTCGACCACCCATCCATATCGAGCCTTTGCAAACAAGCTACTTTCTGCTATCTCTTATGGTGGATCCTCCCTTGTTTCAGTAGTCACCTCCATTGGGATCCTCCCTTCACCAACTAACTAACCACTAACCCTACTCCCTGACCGACTATTACCCTTTTCCCTGAATGTTCACTCCCACTACCCGGACTAGATGATGACACATTACCGCTAACACTGGACATACCTTTTTAAAAATTAAGATGACGGTAGAGACAATGAATGTATCAGACAGATCTCACACACACAAATCACTTTTCTCAAACTTTTACAAATGAACCAAGGTGAACAAATACTTCTCAGCACTTGTATTTATAGTCAACGTTTGAACCACTAAAAGTTTTCTCGCCCAAACAATGAGCAAAAAAAATGTCATGACGAATGCGAAACGTCACAGGTTTAAAAACGGCTGCGCAAATCCCTCATAGGACTCCTGACAATTGACACCCCTTCACCTACCTCCACTACTTCTGACATTAGTCTTGGCAATGTTCTTCACATCCAAAGACTAGGGGACTACCATACCATACCAAGAAGTATTTTTTTTTTTGCCGAGAACTATCAGAACCAGTAGGCAGATTGTCACGATAACTCGCATCGCCAAAAATCACCAAACCGGCATGTTGGACATACATCGCTAGCACTAATACAACTCGTCACTTACTACAAACTGATAAACATCCAAACCTTCGACGCGATATCTATCTCGCCAAAGGATGGGGGACTGATGTACTATACCTAGGCGGACTTGGATAACTATACGGCCAAAACTACCTACCTATAGTCTCACACTAAAAATAATAGATGGATAACCGGTTAAACAAGATCACATAGCGGCCTAGGCCGCCTACTATAAAGTCATATTGTAACGTAGAGCCGTTAACTTCAAACTTAGGCCTCTCACAGATGCTCAGAACTTGGACTCAGCCCAGGCCTAGAGAGAATATGGATATTGGCCCAAAATGACTCAAAAGGGGCCCAACCCACAAGAAGGAGAAAACACATTTAATGACTCTATAAATATGTGTGGACCCCAACAATTAAAGGTACGCTTTAATTAATTCCTTAATCTGAGATTTGACTTTTGAGAGTCGGTTGCTGACTTGATCGTCAGAGCCCTTTCCGCAGGTAATCCCTTAAGGGTCCAAACCGCCTATAGTAGGAGACGACATATACAAGTCAAGAAGGAGCTAGCTCGAGAGGTTAAGGATTGAGGTAAACCGTTACTTGTGTTCCCTAACATCTCTTATTTGTTTCCGCATGAACATATTAAAATAAGAAAAATTACAATCTTAATATAATAATTTTAAATTTATTACTTTTGTTTAAATTTTGCTAATAATTAATATAATTAACTATTCATTTATAATTTAGTGTTATCACATGTTTATTAAAGAAAACATTAATATGCTATTAATATTAAACAAATGGTGAAAGATTAATTATATATTACCATTAATTGTTTTCCTTAAACATACGGGATAACTATTAACGATATTAATCATAGAGTTTAAACAAAATTAAGATAACCAAAGAATGATTTCTTTATCATTTTATTTTTCTTCCATAATCGTGTTCTTTTTAAACAAGTTTAATGTTTTTAATTTTTTTCTAAAATTGTGTTATATGATGGATGTTTTTTACTTCTTTTTTAAAATCTCATTAACACAATAGAACACACAAAAGAACGAAACTTTTTTTATTTTAAACTTTATAGAAAGATTACACAATAGATATATAGATAGATGATGTCTCTAAATCACACTAGTGCAGAAAACACATTTTATGATTGGTAAAAAGGATTTATTATGACATGTATTCTGCCGTTATTGTTGTGGAAGTCATAGAAAATGCGCTCCTTCTATGACACCACGAAAACCTATCATAATAGATTATTATGTCAGAAATTAATATATAATTTAATTTTAATAGCTAACCAATTTAAACTTTAATTTATAAATTAATTATATATTTTTATTAACAATAGAAATTATTAATAATAAACTAATCAATTTTAGTTTATAAAATTGTATTTAATTTAGTCAATAAAATTAGTTTTAAATTCGTGCATTCACACATGTTGATGTTTCTTTGTATGTGTTTTTTATGTTAGTAAATATATAGTATATTAAAAAATATTAATAATTTTAAGTATAATTAAATTTTGAACCGAATTAATGTGAAAATTATTCATAAGTTTAGAATATATATATATATATATATATATATATATATATATATATATATATATATATATATATATATATAAAGAGTAGATTTTGTAAAAATACAAAGGATATAACATGTTAAAAAATATAGAGTAAACTCTCTAAAAATACAAAAAATAGACTATATAAAAATACGTAGAATATATTCGTTATAAATACAAGTCAATGTAGGGACATTTGGCTAATGTGTATTATAGGACTCGTATAATCAGTGCATGGACAAATTCATCTAATATATAATGTTAGACTCGTCTAATCAATATATGGACAAATTTGTCTAATGTGTATTTCAAGATACGTTTAATTAGAGAATGGATAAAGTTGTCTAATATGTATTAACAGACTTGTATAATATGTGTATAAATAAACTCGTCTAATGTATATTGGTGGACTCATTTAATCAGTGTATGGACAAATTTGTCTAATGTGTGTTGCAAGACTCGTTTAATTTGTGTATGGATGGACTCACCTAATGCGTATTATTAGACTCGTCTAATTAATGCATAAATGACTTGTTTTATGTTTTATGCACAAAATACTTGTATAATTAGTGCATAGATAGACTCATCTAATGTGTATTACTAAAATCGTCTAATTAATGTATGAACAAACTCATCTAATTTATATTGCAAGATTCATCTAATTAGTGAATGAACATACTTGTCTAATGTATATTAATAGACTTGTCAAATTTTTCTATGAAAAAGCTTGTCTAAGGTATATTGTTTGACTCGTCTAATCAATATATGAATGACTTTTCTATTGTGTATTGTTAGATAGTCTGATCAATTCATCAACAACTCGTTTAATCAAAGTATTTGTAAACACATCTAATTAATATATGGAATGACTCATCAAATATCTTTTTGTTATACTGTTCTAATTAGTGTATCTACATTCTCGTCTAATGTGTATTGTTAGACTCGTGTAGTATTTTTTGCTATACTCATCTAATAATGGTATAAAAAGTCTTATCTGCTGTGTATTTCTAGACTCATCTAATCGATACTCATTTAATCAATGTATGTGTTTTTAGACTCATTTAATGACAATATAAACACATTAGTGGTATACTTTAAGACAATTAGTTTTTTAGCTTTTACCTTTTGTTTTGGTCTTACTAAAATTAGGGTTAAGTATCTTTTTAATCCCTGAACTTTGACGCGAATTTGGAATTCGTCATTGTCTGAAACTTTTTATACATTTGGTCCTCAAACATTAAACATGAGTGAATATAGTCCTTTTAACCTAATTACGTCAATTGTTTTTAGTGTGTTAAATGCGGTTCAGCGTACAATGTGTATGTCTATGTCCACGACTACACCAGGAAGTATTTTATTTCTATGTGTCTCTCAATTTTTACATAGGATTGCTTATATAGAAAAATAGAGAATCACAACTTAAGCACCATAATACTAACATTAAGAAGTATGCTTTTTTTTATTACAAAAATATATTTTTAATCTTTGAAATGAACTATTAAGCAAAAGAAAAATCATAATATTAAGTAGTGTAACTTTTTTTGTTACAAATATATATTTTAAACCCTTAAAATAAATTATTAAATGCAATATTTTAATTTATTTTGTTATAAATATAATTATTTAAAACTTTATATGGAGTTTTAAGTACATATCATTAATGTTATTTTTATTAGATACAATTAATTTAATTTTTACATACTAAAAAGAAAATGGTATTTAATAATAAAAATATATATTATTATTTAATGTAAATATGATAAATATATTTTTTTATCGATAAATTTTCCTAAGACAAAATTATTATATCACAATTACTTTTATAGTTTAGTATCAATAAACATATATTATTTTTAAAATTTTATAATATTAAGAAATAAAAATATAAATATTTTTTAAATTTAATTTTATAAATGACTAAGTAATTAGATATTAGAAAAGGAAAAAAAATAATCTATAAAAAATTAAAAATTTAAGTATAAGTCATTCTTTAACATAATAAATATGTTGAAAATATGCTAAAAGAATAAATATCACAAAAAGGAAATAAAAATAATATAAAAAAAATTAATAATTTAAATATAAGTCGTTATTTAACATAGTTGAAAATATGTTAGATTTTTTTTTTTAATAATCATTAAAACGTGCATAATGCATAAGGTCACACGTTAAAAGAACTATTTATTTATGACTAAAATGTATTTAAGAACACAAATAAACGAAAACTAATTATTTTTTTATTTTAAAAATCATCTAAGTTTTAAAATAACTTTTGGTGATGTCTATCTTGATTTAAGATTTAAATATAAGTCATTCTTTAATATAATAAATATGTTAAAATATGTTAGATAATAGCGAAAACGTACATAAGGACACACGTTAAAAATATATTTATTTATGACTAAAATGTATCTAAGGATACAAATTGAAAAAACTAATTTTTTTTATTTTAAAAATCAACTAAATTTTAAAATAATTTTTAGCGATTTCTATCATAATTTAAGTTGATTAAGAAAAAAAATTATATGGAAGATAATTTTTTGTATTGTAATATAAATAATTTGTATTGTTAATAAATATATATTAATTTTTTCAATAATATTATTTTAAGAAATAAAAATAAAATATATTTTTCTAAATTTAATTTTATTAAATGATAAAGTAATTAAAAATTATAAAAAAATAAAATAAAAAATAAAAAAATAGTATAGAAAATAATTAAAACTTTAATATAAATATTCTTTAACAAATTATTAAATGACCAAGTAATTAGAGATTATAAAAGAATAAAATTAAGAATGAAAAATGTAGTATAGAAAAAAGGAGCTTATATTAATGATAAATTATTCTTTAATAATTAATATATTGAAAATATATTAGAATTGTTTTAATAATGAATAAAATGTGTCTAAGGTCACACATTAAAAAAATATTTATTTTAAAATTTAACAAATTTTTAAAATAATTTTTACGAATGCATATTATCGATTAAATTAATTAATCAAATAATTCTAACTTTATATTGACATTTTGTAGATTAATATAAAAATATTAATTTATTAAATATTAAATGATAAAGTTAAAATATATGGTTATTTGTACGCAAATTAAAATAAAATCAAATGAATAAAACAGTAAAATAAAATTTAAGAGAAACAATTTTTCATATGGCAGTGTAAATCATAAAAAGATAAAATTAAAAAAATGAAAAAAATAGTATAACAAATTTTTAATTTAAATATAAGATATTCTTTAATAATTTATAACATGACTAATTAATTAGAAGTTATAATATTTATATGCATATGTGGCAGAAAAATAAATATAAATAAATAAAATTAAAAAATAAATAAAATTGATAAATAAAATAAAATAACTTCTATGCACATGTGGTGGAAAAATAAATAAAAGTAAAAAAAAAATTAAAAATGTCAAATGACTAAAAAAATAACTTTTAGGATACTTGTTAACAAAACAAAATAAAATAGGTAATAAAGTAAATTTTATAATATATTAGAATAGATATAAAATATATAATAGATAATAGATAATTAGTAATAGATGACTAATTATTTATGTCTCTAAATTGATTGTTATTTAGTGATTTTTTTTATAATTATTGATTGATATTTTTGGTGCCATGGTTTTTCCGAAGCTAGAAGTTTTTGAATAGAGAAAACAGAGATTAAAGTTTCAAAGGTTCAAGTTTCATCAGTGAGCATGCAAGTGAAAGCTTGTGACATCTGAAAAAATTTTCTTAAGAACGATAGGCGTGAGAAATTGAAACGACAATTAAGGTTTTATATATTAAGTAATTTCAGTTGATAATAGTTGTCGCTGATAGATTACAGCAGATGAAAATTCATTGCTTTACTGTTTTACTTTGTTAAATAATAGTTTTAGTTATGCGTATTCTCACAATCACAACTCTCCTTATAATTAAGTTAGTAGAAATAAAATTAACATGCAATGTAAAGAGACAATGAAAAATAGAGAATACACACTAAATTCTTATACTAGTTCATTTGACCAACCTCACTACATCTGGTTCTCAAATAATTGACTGAGTTTTACAAATCATACTAATGTTGCAAAGTACAATTTGATTATTGTTTGTCCTCATAAGTACTCCTAGCTAAGCTTTTTAGTATTGTCTGAGTTTGTAGTCGTTTCTAATTAATCTCTTAAGTATTGTCTAAACTCGTAGTCTCTCATGACTTATCCCTTGAGTATTATTTAGGCTCGTAGCCAACTTTGGCTAACCCCATGACTATTGTTTGCACTCATAATCATTCATAACCAACCCCTTGAGTACTATTTTAATAAGGCTTTCTAGGCTCAATTAATTATTCTTTCTCAAGTCGCTTTTGGCTCAACCAATTGTATATATTCTTTCTCAAGCCACTTCTAATCTAACTTGAGTATTCTTTCGGCTCCTATTTACTTCTTATTGATTTCGTTCAAGTATTCTTTTCACAAGTTACTTTTGACTTAAACAAACATTTTTCAACAATTTATTTCTAACTTAAACAAGTATTTTTTGAATAACAATCACTCTTAATTATGGAATATTATTTACCAAAACAACCAATTTTGGTTAAGATTGTCTTTTAGACTAAACATGATCATGCTTGTGTTCTAAGTTATTTTTAACACTTAATTAATAAGATAATGCTATAATTTATGTCATCATGTGTTACTGAAGTTAATGATACTTTGAAGTATTGACTATGCAATACACCAACATAACATTTCTATTTGATATAGTAACAGTCTAATGGATGCTCAAATGACTTCATAAATACCTGTTAAATATTCCGTGAATATTAATTTAATAAAAAAAATTTAGTTTTTGAATATTCCGTGAGAAAAATGTGAAATTTTAGTTGAATTAGACAATATGATGGAATCTATCTGTTTTTCAAGCTCATCATTACCTATGTGACCATCTTCTCATAAAGCACCACAAGAAAATCCTCGTTGTCAACATTAACAATGTCACAATGGCCGTTACTTAAACAATCCTCATTCAAAACCTCATCAATGAGTTTGTCCTTATAGATTCGAGGACCATCAGAGTTCTATGTCACAACACACACATATTCATGCATTTAATTATTTTTATTATATAAACTTATGCCAAAGTCTAAATCAAAGACATAAAATGTTTATAGTCTCTTATAGAAGTTGTATAATATGCAAACATACCCATTATCCACCAAATAACCAATGAAATTAATTTCCATAAATGAGTTAATTCTGCATACTCATCATATTCTTTGTCGCTTGGGCTCAATAATCTGCATATTTATAACATAACATCATTATATAGAAAGAATAAATGTGAAAAACATAACACTAGGATGAGTATAAGTTATACACTCACAGTATAAAAATTTTAAATTTATGGCATAATCATCTTTTACAAAGCATAATTTTAGAATATTCATAATGATTTATGCTTTTAAGTAATATCACCATGTTTTCAAACAACAATATTAAAACATATTCCTCATATGTATTCCATTACTATTTCTCAACTTGAATATGAAAATTATCATACAATATTTTGCAAAAAGTAAACTAGAATGACAATCCAAGGCGAATTTATGTTCAAGATAATATTTTAAGCATCAACATATATAGTGTACTTAATAAAATAAAATAAAAGCAAAATTTAAAGTAAAAAAAAATATTATTAGAGTTGTCTTTAAAATATAAAAATAGTTTTTATAATCTCCTATTTAATTCAATTGTTTGCTTAAAATGAATGGTACTATATATAACAAAAAGCATCAATAATTCAAAGAATTTGACACGTTAAAATGAATGATTTTAACTAGAAAAGAAAGACATCATGTGAATATAATATACTTTTATTATACATGGAAAAAAAAGATATAATAAGTTTTTATATACATGGTACTTGTTTTGTAAAAGTATAAAAAACATTAAAAATTATAATGTAAATAGGAGCTTACATTTTGTATTCAAATTAAACATCTTTCATATTTACTTATTGTTTGAAAAAAGAAAAAAAGGTAGATTTATATATCGCGGTTCACTAATTTAACGTACCATGATATAAGAGAAAGAAAAAAAACATAAAGTTTGCCTATCCACACCCCCAAAATGAAGGAAATTAGTTTACGCATAGAGTTAATGAGATCAATAAAAAACAATAATTTGGTCACAATTTATATATTTCCGAACTAAGGATGAGCATGCAATAAATGTAAAAGATGAAAATAAAAATAAAGTAAACATACTAACTTAGTCAAAGAAATACAAAAACAAAGTGAATATGTTTAAGTACAAGCACAAAAAAATTTCAAGGTAAGATCTCCTAAGAATAAATAAAATTTATACCTTAATCAATAATTTCAGTTAGTAAAATATTCAAATACAAATATTAAGTTATGTGAAATATTAATTATTTAATTTTTAATCATGTGACAACATTCTTTTAACTAATCACATTTTGCAACAAATTTATGTAAAAAATGGTTGAATAACCACAGGCAAAAAATTCATCAAAAGAAAAATTTAGTTCCACTTACTACTATACATACAAATTTAGTTGAATCTTCTAGGGTTCTTTCTCTTGCATAAATAAAGAAACTAAAAATGAACATAATTAAAAGTGTATCTTTAATAAATCATTTAAGAGAGAAATAACTAGTTTTACCTTCACATCAGTTTTTGGTGATAGAGCAACTATAGCTTGAGATTTATGAACATTCCGAGCAAACATATTGCTCTAACTTTTGTGCATCTTCAGTAGTCATGTCCACACAAGCAGGATGGTACCTAAAATCAAAGTTGAAAAATATTTCTTTCATGAAATTCATAAGATCACAAATAGAAATAACAAAGATATTATAACATTATTTCTTGAATACTTGTTAATTTCTTTTATTTTTGAAATAGATGAAAGCTTTCAGTCAAATAATGTCAAAGTTTATCAAAGCAAGAGAAATCAAACATTGCATCAATCAACTAAGTTGACACATTGTTAAAAGACACCAAACATAATTTGTAATTTTGTTGAAAAATAACTAATGTATAGACATCAAAACTTTAGACTCCATAAAATCCATTTTTCATTTATTTGATTACATGTTTCTAAACCTTTTTTCTTGGATTGAAGAAGCAAAAAGACCTTGTCAAGAGCAACATGCAAACCTTGTTCATTAGCAAATGAAAAGTTTGAAAAGCAACAAACCTGCCAAGTTCTTCAAAACTATCAAACTTAAGAAAACATTGTTCTATGACTTCTTCAAATATTTTTATGGTGTTTGTCAATCATCCTTTTGTTTAGGGCAAATAACTTTAGGCACTCAGATAATATATCTAAATTAATTCCTAAAAAAAGCACGTCTAAAAAAAATTAAAACCCCTCAAAATTAAAAATTCACTCATAAATGTAAGAAAAGTAATCCAAGAAATCAAAACACATTACCAATTCTTGCATTCCTCACACTGCATCATAAGTACATCTGGGTTATAAGGCATCTCGCACTTGCAGTACCTTCAAAAGCACAACCAAATTAACAAAATAAAATCCAAAATTTCAAATATTTAAAAGACATACAACAACTTGATTTTATTGAAAACAAAAGGTGCACTTACACAACTACACGATCAGGTGTGAAAGTTCCACTAGCAGCCTTGTACTCAAACCTATAATAATAATCCTCAGCAGCTACATCTTGAAGCTTGGTATAGTTCTTGAAAGAGTGCACAACACACTTCTCTTCAATGGCATGAGCACTTTGTACATCATAATGGTCAGACAAAAACAACTCTTTCACTCCATGGAATCTCCTACGTCCCCCAAAGGAATCTTCTGGCCTATAGTACCACCTAACATACACCTTCACATCGTTCTTACGACCAGCTGGTTCAATTTTCTCAATACGAGCCACGTATGGTGGCTTGTTTGTATCAGGGGGCCGCATCGTCACATGGTCCCCAACTACAAAAGGAACAATTTTCATTCATAGTCGTATCGCCCACATGAATTCAAACCATTCTCTCGTTGTCCCCATTACAAAAGTAACAATCTTGTTTCAATTTAAACAACTAATTACCCAAAAAGAGAAAAAATTTCTAGAAATTACCTCTTACAATCTTGTTGGTACCTTTGATGGTGTAGGACTTCAAGGCTTTTTTACTCGACTTTGTTTTCGACATGGTTGAAGAAAGATCTCTCTAAACACTATTTATCAGAAATCTTGTGGTGGAGAGTTGGAAATGGAAGGGGATTTGAGCTTTGGCAATAATGGTGAAAATCTTATAACCTAAATAATTTTGGGGACAAAGAAGAACCAAGGAACCCTAAGGTTTCATTTCAGTCATCGAAGAAAAGGAAAAAGAGCACAAATAAGACAAGAGAATGAGTGTGATGCTTATAATGCGAGATAAAATGAATTTTATTACAACATCTTGATACATATTTTGATTCAAAGCTATCATTGGTATTTGACATTTTACCATTTTTGGCTTACTTTTTGTCCTTTTTACGATAATATAAGTGATTTTTTCTTTATCAAAGTAACTTTTATTTACAAAGCACAAAATACGCGTCATGACATTTATTTAAAAAAAAAATTGTTGTTTCATAACTTGAATTTATTTAAGAGAGAGAAATAAATAAATAAAAGAATTAAATGTGAGTTAGATAATGATAAAAGAAAAAACGATAAAAAAGGAAATCCAGTAAATATAAAATAACCCATTCTCATCTTGTACCATAGAATATTTGTTATTTCTTTTAGCGTTTGATTAATTTTTGTAAAGGACTAAATATCCTTAAAAATAAAGGATTAAAGTGTGAAAAAAAAAACAAAATTGGAACAAGAAGATAGAATTAAACCTTTAGTAAGAGCTAGTAAAACTTTGAAAGAAAAATGTAATAAATGAGTCATTTTAACTATAAAAAATAGTATAAATTATTAAAGGTTGTTAATTTTATATTATTCTTTACCGGCATACTAACCTTTAACTTTAATTCACTTATAATATGAGATTTTGTAATCAAGTTATAAGAAGTCATATACAATTCCAAACAACAATTAGTACATTTTTTTGTACATTTTTTCCATGTTTATATTTTCCTATTGTGTTAATAAATGATAGTGATAAAAAAAAGTTATTTTATAAATAATATTTCTTTGTAATTATTATAATAATTTTATTATATGATAACATGTCGATTATTTTAAATTTATTTATTATAAATTAATTAATGTAATACATAGAGAGAGAAAAAACTCTAATTATATTTCATAAATTAATTTTAATAAAATGAGACTATAATTTTAATTTATATATAATTAATATAAAATATGTATAACAAGATTAAAAATCATTGTTTCTTAATTTTTGGATCATTTGTAATTATAAGTATTAGATCATACGACATTCAAAGAAATTTTTTACCGATTCGCTTGATGATACATGTATAATATATAGTAATGACTAAAAAAATTACTAGATTTGTAGATATAAGTATAAATTTGTACATAAAATATAGTATATATAATTCTTATATGTTATTCTAAAATTACATGTACTAAAAATACAAATAAAGAAATAAAGGTAGACTTGCCAATTTGATCCAACTCACATATGTTTTAGCTATGAACCACATGGTGATAGAGGCGTGGTTCGGGATTGTCACATGGATTTCAAAGCAATTGATGGAATCATGTCCAAGACCTTTAAAGAGATCTCGGATTAGTTTCAGATCGTAGAATAGGAACTCTGTTATAATTTTTGTAATGTTTTTGTTTGGGCTTTATCAGGCCTTTAGTTGTGTTGGGCCTTTTGGTGTTTCGGTCCATAGTATATAAGCCCTTGTGAGACACATTTGTTTTTAGATTTGAGTTTTCTCTTAAGTCTCGAGGTTCTCCTCAGAACCACCGATCCTTATCTTTCAATCTCTGATTCAAAGTGGCGTATCTTCCTCACTTATCTTGGAACCTCCTCCAAGTGGCGTGATTTCCTTCCGTTCCGCAAAAATCACCAATCGACGTCCTACATTTTCCCCCTTTTCGTTTTAGGGTTTGTACCCAAATTTGTTCGAGACGTTTTTCACCCCAAATCTCAGATCGGAGAACCTCGAGACTTGAGACAAAACTCAAATTTTCATATAACTCAAATATGAAAACAAATGTGTCTTACAAGGACTTATATACTATGGGTCGAAACACCAAAAGGCCCACACAACTAAAGGTCCGATAAAGCCCAAACAAAAACATTACAAAAATTATAAAAGAGTTCCTATTCTATGATCTGAAGCTAATCTGAGATCTCTGTGAAGGTCTTGGGCATGATTCCATCAATTGCTCTGAAATCCCTATGACGATCCTGAACCACGCCTCCATCACATGGACTAGGGCCAAAACTACCCATAGGAAGCTTACACAATAAAAAATCCACAAGGTAAAAATTCCTAAATAAGAAAAAGGTCACAAGCCAAAAGGCCAACAAAAGTCCTTTGTAGCAAGGTCAACCTGTAAGCCATTTTTTAATGTAAAAAGTCATATTTAAAATTGAAAATGAAACAAAAGTACTTAAAAAAATTATATACACATGAAAATAATTCACTAAATCCAAATCCAAACACAATATAAGTAAAGTCAAGTCGAGCTTTGGTTAAGTTAAGGTAGGTTTACACCATGTCAAGCTAGTTGAGATGGGCCAAGGTCAGGTTAAGTCAAGTCAAGTCCATGTCAGACCAACATGGTTTGAGTCCATGTAAAGTTGAGTAAGGTTTGACCATAGTTGTGTCAAGCTGAGCTAAGCACGGATTGGGACAAGTTAGGTCAAACTTAGTCCAGGTTGGACCAATTCCAATTACGATCAGATCAAGCTAAGTCGAGCACAAATTACATCAAGCTGAGTTTGATTGGACTCATGTTAGCCAAGTTGTGTTGTGCTTAGGGAGGTCAAGTTAGGGAATACTTAATTTGCACATGTCCATCCCACGTAAGTATATGTAAGGTTGGGTCGAGCCCGAGTCAAGTAGGTAGGGTTGGGGTGGAGCTAGGATAGACTAGGTCTAAGTCAAGCCAAAGTTGATTGGATTTACATTATGTTGAGTTAAGTTGTGACCATGTCAGGCTAAGTTTAGTTAGGCTGAATCGAGTTGAGCCTATTTTACGCTAAGTTGATTCATGCCCATGTCGGGCTTGCATTGAGTTGAGTTAGGCCTATGTGGGGCTATGTTATGATTGAGCCATGTTAGGTTAGGCTAGCACAAGATTGACCAAGGTCACCATATTGAACCATGTTTAGTACTTAGGCTAATGACAGGTTAAGTTAGGTTGGATCAACCTAATCAGGTAAGTTAGATTGGGCCTCAACCTTCTAATTAAAGTAAAAATAATAAAAATTGAATAAGAAACAACTTATAACTAATGTGAAACATTTATGGATCAATGTGTAATTTAAAATATTTTAAGGACTTATACAATTCTAAAAAAGTACTTAAGAGTTAAGTCATATAATGGGTCAAACTTGTTAGTTTAAAATGGTGATTTAAGCCATGAAGGGGGAGGGGAGTTGAATTGGCTATTTAAAACTTTTTCGAAAGCATAAAACCCCTTTTGATTTAATCAAATAGATTGTGAAATTTGAATACAAAAGCTACAGACCAGTACACTTTCAATCGGTCAAAAAATAAAATAGTAGACTAAATTGTTCATGAGCCTATGAAACAGTCGATTAAAATTTCAAATCAATCGGCTAAAATGCTGGGAATTTATGCAAAATGCAGAATTCACAAATTTAACTTAGACAACAAACTTTTACATACAAGACTTGTTCTAATCAATATTTCTAACAAGTATGCAACCTCAGATTACACAAAAACACATTAAAGCACAACAAAGAATGAATTACTTTGTTTTCTTGAGTTTTTAAAGTGATTTAAAGTGAGTCAGATGAAGGAAAGAGAATGACACAATTGTTTTTATACTGGTTCACTCAATCACAGAGCTACATATAGTTTACCAAGACAACTTGAGCCTGGTTTCCACTATATTCAAAAGTTTTACAAACCACACACCAAGATTAGACTTTTGAACAAAGAAACTCACAAGATTTTTGACTCACACAAAAATCTAGACTAACACCTTACAAAAATCACACTTACAGACCTGAAATCACATTAGGGAAACAACCAAAGGCACAAGAATTACAAAACTTTATGGTGGCTCTCCCTAGCCAATTATACATGTGTTCTTCAAGCTAATCCTAAGCCAAAATGCCTCCAAGATCAATCAAGATCTTCAATCAACATGTTGGAGCTGTGTATTGCATAGAGAGAAAGAGTTTTTCACTAATGAATGACAAGTTTTTGCGCTCTAAAACTCATAATTGTACCTCTACTTTGAAAAACATAGTTTATATAGTCTAATTTAAGTGAAATTAGTCGGTTGAATTTTCTGTACATTCTGTTGATTTCACTTGACTTAAGTGAAATCAGTCGATTGAAAGATAATTCAATTGATTGAATACATTCATACCAGAAACTATATACAACAAGCCTTTTAACCTGTTAACACCCATTTTAACAGATTAAAAAGGACACACTAAGACTAACAAGACATCTAACTTATGTCATATAGCCTACCAATATGAGACAACATGTAATCATTACATCAAACACATCAATTACATATTTAATACAATTGAAACATGATCTTCAAGTGGATCTTCATCAATCTTCATCAAACACATGTGATCTTCATGCACTTGGCTTTATCAAATCTTTGCTTCAAGATTGCTTGTGCCAACAAAACTCATTTTATCCCATACTCTAACTCACTTTATATGGGGGATTTAGGTTTAGGGTATTTTCAACTCACTCATTTGGTGGACCAATAAAATGAGGCTTATATTAGGACTGAGTTAGGATTAATCCATGGGCCATATTTGCCTAGAGGAAGTTGCAATAAGAAAAGCTACTTCTAGAGTCCAAAAGCTTCTTAGTATTTTAATAAAAATTCCATCACTACAACATACTTAACCAATATATACCATGATTTCCTATTACCTTTGCACTCCCATTTCTCAAATGATAAGGACAAATAGAGGATACCACTTTCCAATCTTAAAAAATGAAAGAAAAAAGAGAGGATTGAATAAACTACATGGAAAATGAGAACTTATCCTAGATAAGATTATCATTGACTTATTTTGACTTATCCATTGCATTCTTAATGGTGTAATCTATTCTTGAGACAACTCATTGGTCAACCTAAAAACTTAAAGAGATGAAAGTTAAGTTGAAGTAAAAATATGTTTAAGAACCTAGTTATAAATCTTTTTCATTTTATATATACTTCACACAATCATATCTCTAATATAATTATGTCAAGTCTTACATTTTACCTAACAATAAAAGTCTTCATCCTACAAAATTCACTTACTAGGAAAAAAAAGTATTGATATGCTTCATTCATCTTCTTTTCCAACTCCCAAGTAAATTCACCATATTTTAATATCCCAAAAGATTTTGACCTTGGTTAATGGAGTTCTAATCTCATTCAAGATCGTTCTAACAATTTTTATGAAAGGATTGACAAAATAAAAAATGTGGAAGGGATCGAGATGATAAAAATCCAATCTACCTTGATTGACGCCACAATTAAGAGAATGTGATGAATGAAGGAAGATTTGCCCCCTTTGAATTCAAAATTCATAAATATAGTAAAAAGTTAATGTGAAAACATGTCAAAACACAAGAAGGAATAATTGAATTGTATTTTAAAGTTTTTCAAAATCTTTTCACAAAGCTTTGTTAGTAGGCACTAACAAATGAAGTATATACTTAATAAGCAACTTGTCATGTAGTTCTCTTAAGAGTATTGTCTTATGAAGATTGTCATGCGAACATTTAATTTTGATAGACACACTGTCAAAAATGTTTTTCAATACTTATTTTTTTGCAAAGCTCTTGGTCTTAAGTTAGATGAATATTAATGACATGTAATATAAGGAAATAAAGGATAAGAAATATTTACAAAAGTTTTTTTATACTACTGATTTGTCTATAAACAACTGACTACGTCTAGTTTCCAATCAGTTAATCAAGTTTCACTAACTAGATTAATGTTACAAAGATACAAACGCGTATTGTTTAGACCCCAACCCTCCCAGCTAAAGTAGCCCAAGTATTATTTAGACATGCACCTACTCTTGGCTAAAAAACCTTTAGTATTTTTTTGGAATGAAGTCAATTTTGGCTAAAACTTTGAGTATTCTTTGAAAATCAATTACTCTTGAGTAAAAATTTAAGTATTCGTTGGAACCTACCCACTCTCAGCTAACCCATTGAGTATTGTGTGGGCTGCAACCACTCCTGGCTAAAACTGAGTATTGTTTGGAACAACAATCATTCTTGGATAAACACGAGTATTATTTGAAAAACAATTACTCTTGACTAAGGGTTTGGTGAACAAAGGGAGAAATGTAAAAGATAATAAAGTTTCTCTCACTAGAAAGAGAGGTAGTGTCTTATAATGAATACAATGTTTGAAACACTTTATAGTTTGCTGTTTAAACACGAATAATGTTCTAAACACTAAAAACTTTTAACAACGAATTTTATAGTATTTTTGCATTTCTTGAGCACTTATTCTTATTTTCTTCAACTTGGAAGTTTTCTTTGAATATGATGTTGAGGAAAGAGTCATTACAAATCATTTTCTACTTGTTGAGAAATTTGACTTCAAAATTCCACCTTCAAAGTTTTATTTGTTCAACCATGAATGTATATATGCATTAAATTCACTCCATGTAACATTAAATGTTTTTTTCTTCTTTAAGCAATACCTTTTTAGTTGACGTGACTTAACATTTCTTAGTTAGAGAGCTTTCAACTAAATTGGAGTAAAGCATAAAGTCATATGAGATAGATAACTCTTCTAAAGTTTACACGATTCATGACAAAATATGTGTTAGCATGAAGCACTTTTAATGTGGCTTTAAACAGATCTTTGGTATCGATTTGTGTTTTATGAGATCTTCTTAAGAAATGAAAAGATGAGAAGAGATAGCAAATAAAACTTAATATGTGTGTGTTGGAAGTCCCACATCAACTAGAGATAAGGCAATTTCATAGTATATAAGTGAGGTGCAAACCTCACCTTACAAGTCGGTTTTGTGGGGTTGAGCTAGGCTTAAAACCCACTTCTAACACATTATTCCTAACACATTATGAACTTTACTCCTCCAACCTCTTCAATTTGGACTTCTTCAAATAGAAAAAGGCATGAATTCCAATGAAGGAAATAAGTGAAAAATGTCAAATCTTCCACCAACTTTACATTATTGTAGTTAACCACATACATTGAATGTTATATTTATATGATAATATCAATTTGTTCAATATACAAAATAATAAATATGAAAAATCTTAATGTTCAAATAAGACTCAACTTAACAACCCATCTTTTGTTAAAAAGAAAGAAAAGAAATCAAGGTTCAGTACTAGAATGCCATGTATCTTTTTTAGTATGAAATTATTGAAACTAATTCCACGATGGATTAAGTGTTCTTGAATGATATGACATTTACATGTTTCTCCAAGGAACTTTCTTATAGTCTAGAAAGACACCATTATGCATAGGAACATATACAAATAAACTAACATAAATAACGTCAGTTGTTGTTTTTGCTTAGTTAGTTCTGTAAGGACAAAAATCTCCCACTTACACATTTACTTGAAATTTAGAAATGTAATATAACAAAAACAAAAACAACAAACCAAACATTTACTATACCTAAATAATATCCACCAAAATAGTTATAAATGTTACAAGAAATACATGTGATCTTATTAACCAAGATAGACTAAAGATAGAAGATAAAAACAAGTTGGTCTAAGTGTATATCTTCTACTACCAATGCCTCATGATGCACTTCCTTAGACATTGTTGAATACGAGAGACTTAGGAACTAATATTGGTTAAAAGCTACATGTGAAAGGTATAAGAGATGAGTGTATGAGGTGTTACATGTTTATCAACAGGATAAATGTTCAACAATTTAATTAACAAGAGTTTAACCAATTGAGACAATGGACTAACAATTTGTGAGGAGCGATTATCAACTAGTTTGGAGTAGATTTGCCAAATGAGTTCTTAGTTTCCAACTCCAACAACATCTACAACACAAAATGTTCTTCAACAACAACTACAAAATACTCTCCCAACAACTTCAAGAATAAGTCAATTAACAAGTACAAGACATGAAACAAGATCATAACTCATTTGGTGAACATAATGAATATTATTACTCTTGGACGTTTTTAATTATGAATTACTTAAAACATATAATTTGTTTAGATTTTTATTATGGTTGAATATTTCAATTTTAAAATGACTTCAATTTTTCTTAATTTATTTATGAAGTACAATGTATAATTTTCTCATAAATATTTTTTTTACTTTCTTAATTATTGGCATGCCAACATTTAAATTTGAATTTTAAGTTAAATGATAGACATGACATATTCAAAAATTGTCATTGTACTTATTCTATATTTAAGGACTTGCATCGGATACATTAGAGATTGCACCAAAGATGGTCCAACCTGTAGATGACATCGTCAAGAATTACCTACAAATATAGTCTATACCTAATTACCTTAAAATCTCATCCCTACTTAATTTCCCAAGGATTTTGTGTGCATGTAGTTACGTATGGATGACTTCCCTAGGTAGTTATGTATGTATAAAATTGATGGGTAATGACATACATATGTCTATGAAACTTTTACCTACATATTTTTGTTAGTTAATTTGTAGATAACTAAATTTTACCTATTGGTTTTAAGCATTTTCTACGAATTCAGATCGTAGGTAATCCGAAATTTTTCTATAATTGTATGTTTATATATATATATATATATATATATATATATATATATATATATATATATATATATATATATATATATATAAAATACATTGTTATTATAATAATAATAAAATTGTTTAATATCATTTGATAACTCGTTTAAAGATAAAGTTTTCATAACAAAATAAATATTTGTATTTGTAATAAAAAGAAAGTAAAAAATAATTCGGGTGTTAAAATATCATTATCTTAATTATATTTTTTTTACTTAAAAAAAATATTATAAAAGACAATGAACGTTTTTAATAATAACAATGATACAATTTAAATCAATTAGAAATAATTTTATACACAAACAACAACTTATTATACAGATCGATGTATAAATAGATTCACAATGATGAATTCTCTTTTTCACTGTCTTTCTCCATTATTTCGTTGGCTTGGCTTACCTTACACTGTTCTAAATTTTTCTCTTCCTATATTATCGAAAAATATTACTATTCAAAATAATATTAATCAAATTAGTATAGAGCATCCACAGAAATGTCCCAGGTATAGTTATCCTCATCCTGCGATGGAGATAATGTCTGCTAAAAGATAATAGAAATTGTAATTAACACACCAGACAAGAATCTGTTTTTGTATATATATTGTAGCATCTTGGAATAAAGTCAAGTCTGATATCGATTATTAAACAATGAAGCACCATGCAAAAACAAACATTTTCTTCATTAGTAATTTCAATGGTCATCGTTTTCGGAATTAAAAATAAACCACGTGATGCTTGAACGATCTTGCAGAGAAACTGGCCTCGATGCAGACACAAAAGGACACAAACCTCTCCTGAGGCATTTCCACAACTACAAGTTCTCTAGTTCAGTTCAGCATGTCAAAAGTTGGATGCTTCACTTTGTTTGCATTTCTAGTGGCTTTTCATGTCGAGTGCCGTTCTCTTCGCGCTAGTTTTTCTGATGGGGTTGATGCTGCTGTTCAACCCCATGAGTCTTATCTGCAACTCATTGACCAAAAGGTTCAATCTTCTTCTGAAGGGCATTACTGTAAGCAAATGTACGGGTTCTTGCCTTGTTCCAGTAACATTCTCGGCCATCTTTTCCTCATTTTAGTTTATGAGTACTTGTTGTTCCATGGAGAGTCGTATTTGGCTGCTGGAGGTGAACAAATCTTTAAGATTCTTGGCCCTGGTGTTTTTGGTGCTAGTGCCTTTGATATTCTTGGGGCACTTCCCGAGTCCTTAATTCTTGTTGGTATGCTTCTACTCTGATTTTTATTCTCACAATTTTAGTTCTTTTGTTCTTCTTCTGAAGCCTTTTAAACCCATAAGAACACTTCACCTGTAATAATGAGATATTTGTGTTCCATTAGTATCTTCGTAGATAGCAGTAGAAAGTTGATTACTTCTGTGGTTGTCGCTTGTTTTTTTCAGTTACTGGACTTTCCAGCGACAAGGAGATTGCACAAGAGTCTGCTTCTACTGGTGTTGGTTTGCTGGCTGGATCATCCATCTTACTTCTAACAGTAGTGTGGGGAACATGTGTTATCATTGGCAAAAAAAAGTTGATAAATGATTCTAGCTTTGATGGCTCACATTCATCAAGGAGAGGAATAACAAAATCACTAACTGGTCTGTTTTTTATTCATTCTCTCTATTTGAGCCCTTGCACTGTTTTCAAGTTCGTCAAGTTGCAAATCATTTTGTTTACCGATGGAGGTGGAAAGAAACTCATCTCCATAAGATTCGAATCATTATTAAAAAATATGTTTATGTTTGGCAGAGAAAAATTACACGAGAAAAGAGGATAGTGTATTAGTGTGTGAAACGAAAAATAGTATTATTTTTAAGAAAAATAATTTTTTAACAATTAAATTTTGATAATTTTATTTGCGATCTTCTTTATAATTTTTCATATTTTCATATTTTTATTTTTTTTATATTTCATAATAACTTAAAAAATGAAAAAATTGTCAAAATTTAATCGTAAAAGTATTATTTTTTTAATTTTTGTGCATAAGTATGTGTACATAATAAAGAACCTCCCTTCCTTTTAAACAAACTTTTTGCGGTTGATTCTTGCTTTTTGGGATTTTTTATATAAGTGGGCCAAATTTGCTCGCAAATTATAAAAATAGATAAATTTTAAAAGGAGGCTTCTCCCTGCACCCCCAACCCTTTCTCCTGTACTCCCAAAACTTTATATATTTCCAGTTTTGCCCATAGTAAAAAGGTAACGAAGAAAGAGAAAACACAGTAAAATCTCCTGCACCCCAATCAAAACTATCTTGACGCTCTGCACCCCCAAAACAAACTCCAATAAAACGGAATACACATTCCGTTTCTTTTTTGTTGAAACGGATTGTGAAATCCGGTGGAGGATAAAACGGAATACACATTCCGTTTCTTTTTATTTTTTTTGATTTTTACAGAAACGGACTATGGAATCCGTGGCTTGAGGACAGGTCTAGATTTGTTATCCATAACTTCAATTATAATTTCTTAAATTAACCTTATTTATATTATTTTTGTTTCAAAATTTTAATTAAATTTGTTGACATTTATAAAATACTGATAACCTTTAATTCATTTTCATTCTCTCAATGTTTCACTTAATTGTTTTTTCATAGTAATGATTCACTTTAAATATCAATCTGTCATTACTGAATGTATAAATCAAATTTCAAAAGGTGATGTTTCTTTTTATGTTATTTCAAACTACTAGTGATAGAAACAGAAACTCTTTGTTCCACGTGATCACACTAAAGTTTTTTTTTTTTGTTTTTTTTT
>Ga0209589_1000553_pt1 | contig 53439 bp, 19 predicted proteins | sample CowpeawhiteBW_FD_187525 | JGI IMG/M metagenome (GOLD analysis project Ga0209589, IMG submission 187525) | Root nodule microbial communities of legume samples collected from California USA - Cow pea white BW (SPAdes) (version 2) | ecosystem: Host-associated > Plants > Roots > Nodule | place: USA...
ATTATATATATATATATATAGATATATATATATATATATATATATATATATATATATCTTGAAATCAATCATTATATTTATAAACAAATATGACAAAAGATAAATGTTTTCAGCATTTGTATTTTTCAACCTTCAAATCCTGCAATTTAAATAAAAAATTAAATTAACTTTATTGAATGATCATATATATTATAGATAACAATTTTAGAAAGAAATAATCCATTATAATAAGCTCACAAAATAAAAAGTATATATTAAAAATTTCTTTTACCATATAATACAATTTAGTACTAATATATAGGTACTGATACTTATATACTTAAGTTATAACTAAAAAAAATTAGTTAAACTAATATTATTTAAAGTGAGCCTTTTGATTATTATACTTTCGTCATTCAATTAATACCGAGTGAAAAAAATACAATTGTATTTCCACCTACGATATCTGACATTGGCACTCCAATAAATAATATAGATACAAATAATAAAACCTAAGTATGTTTGAAGTGTTTCATTAATTTACAAAATTTTGATTGATTCTACGATAAATTTCTTGTGGTATATTAAGTATTTTAATTTATTTAATTGAGTTTTCACTTCAACATCTTTTTGTTAATTGAATGATATGTATGTTAGGAAGTTAACATAATCATTATCTTACTACTATGTCACCTTGTAGAATTGTTTCTACAAATCATTTAATTATTTAATTATTTTAAATTTTTTAAGTTTCATAATTTTATAATTTTAATTCAAAATTATATAATTATAAAATTATGGTTTTATAATTTGAATTAAAAATAAAAAGATATATCATAATTTTATAATTATATAATTTTGAATTAAAATATTAAAATTATTAAAATATAAAATTATATAATTATAAAATATAAATAATAAAATAACACGACAACTGAATAAATTAATCTAACTTGGTTTCTCAGTTTTAAATCGTCTTTTTAAAGTTACAAGTTAAATCACCGATATAGAATCGAAGAAGACATAGATTATTTAAACTGAAAGATAATAAACTCTGTATTAATTTAGTCTCTAGAATGGTACCTGTAGAATATGATATTGCTTTTAAAATTTCAATTTATCCATACATTTACGAAATAATTACAAAGTAATAGTGTTAAAAAACACAAATATTGAATATTTGAAAATTGATATTAAAATATTAAATATTTAAAAAAAAACAAAAATATGAGGCTACCGCCACCAAAATGAGTAATAAGGAAATAACAAATACCATACATCTAAAACATAAAATAAGAAAATAGACAGTTTAACAAGTAAAAAAAAAATGGTTAAAATGGTTATATCATTTATTTACTTTTTAAATTTAGATACCATAATATAACATATTTTAGAATAGAAACACATTTTAATTTCACGTCTAGATTTGAGAATTAAAAATATATTTAATATTAAATAAATATTAACATGCATTATAAAAGAAACCTAGTTATAGATGTATTATATTTCAACTGTAATACTTAGAAGCCAAATTCATTGCATGCTCTTTACATTTTTCAAAAGAAAAAGAAAAAGAAATCTTTAACTTTTGGTATATAACTTTATTATAATGCAAGTATTAATTGTAGCATTATTCATTATCATTAATCATAATAATATTCATAATTACAAAAGTAATTTCCAACAAAATATAAATACGCATATTAAGTATTATTTATTATATTTTTCTGTAATTTTTTAAATCTATTATGATATTTTTAAAAGTGACGTGCAAAATTTCACCCTAATTAGAAGATTTAATGAGTTGCCTTATTCCTCGTGAAATTAATTATATACTTTAGAGATCCTAAGTGATTTTGAACCATGTAACCTTTTAAATGAACTAAATTAATTAAATAACAATAACAGCACAACAAAAGTGATTTTGACAATTTAAGTTAAATTGTTTCTTCACATTCAAACATTGTATATAATTTTTTATGGATAATAAGTTTGTATATACAATGATGAATAATTTGTATATAGTCCAAGTATGAGTCAAAGTTTTATATTAGATAAAATAGACAAAGTTAAACACTATATAAGAATAAATGTCCATAACACTATTGTCTTTAGGGTGGCAATTAGGGACTCCATATGCCCGCAGCACGCCACCCGCGAACCCGCATAAAATTTAAAAAAAAAACACTTGCACTTGTGTATATTAATTACTTTTTTTATGGACTCTTGTCGCGTCGACCCGCAGGCCTGCGAAAAAAACGCGGGGCGGCCCAGGGTAGTGAGCCTGCAGGCCCACAATGGCCCGACCCACATATGCCCGCGACCCGCCGCCCGCGAGCCCGCATAAAATTAAAAAAAAAAAACTTTCACTTGTGTATATTAATTACTTTTTTTTATGAACTCTTGCATTAATGTTTCAAATTCTTGTATAACTGGAAAAGACAAGTATTATGTATTTTTTAATATGCTAAAATTTAAAGAATACATTGTGTGTGTATGTCATAGTATGAATGTGATGAAAATGTTGAATTATCAATTTATCATCTAATTTCCCAAATTTTTTACTTAATTTTGTGAACTTCTTAAAGTTTCCCAATTTTTAAACATTGAAAGTTTTATCATAAAAATTAAAAAAAAAATTAAAATTTTAAAAAAATCGGGCCAGTCAGCGGGCCCGCGAGCCAAAGAATATGCGGGGCGGGTCAGTGTTTGCAGCCCGCATAAAGTGTGCGGGACAGGACGAGCCAGTCTGCGTTGTGCGGGCCGGACCTAAACGGGTCGGGCTGGCCCTATTGTCATCCCTAATTGCCTTAAGGTTTTGGAGTTAAAGTGGTGTCAAAGGTCTTATATGTGTAAGACTAATATCATAATCATATGGAACCACAATTTTTCAATGACTTTATCTATAACCATATGACGTAAAGTATAAACCCAACAGTTGTATCAGAGTCGATGGTTCGGAGTGACTGACCGCATAACCATAACCATAACAAAATTGGATCATCGAAGTGACTGATCGCATAACCATAACAAAAGAGTCACTCATACACCTGAAGAAAAATATATCATATGAAAAAAAAAAAATTCACCCTTGAGGGAAAATTGTTGGGAATAGGCCAAATGTGAGTCAAAATTCCACATTGGATATAATAGACAAAGTTAAACACTATATAAGAATAAAAACCCATAACACCATTACCTTAAAGTTTTAGACTTAAAATAATGTCAAATGTTTTATATGTGTAGGAGTATGAATTTATCAGACTTCACAAAATACTTAACTATAAATAAATAATTCATATGAACCATAATCCATAAGAGATACAACTATGAAAAAAATTATACACTTCATGCATTCAGAATATCTTTTTTTCCAGAAAGCAGCAGTTATCACAATGTATATTCTCATGATAAATCTTATTAAACAGCTTTACTTGACTTTAAACAACTTTAAATTCAATAGATATGATTTTATAAATTGAAAATGATTTTACACTGTAATTTGACTACGAACAACTATGTAATGTAATGAGTATTTTTTTTTTATTACCTAAAGCATTAGTCATAAGTCAGACAATCTCTCGTTTGTACATAATGAATACACTATAAACGGCGATCTATATGTTGGAGTGTCAAAATTTGAATATAAATTAATGAAAACACATGCATTACACTACACACATGTATATTAACTTTTTTTATGATAACAAAAATTAATATTATTATTGTTATTATAATTAAATTAAATATATATTATTTTTATTACAATTAATTTTTATTTATTTTATAGATATTTGTTTTTATTTAAAAAGTGATAAAGTTTAAAAAGTTTGTCAAATAGAAAAAACTAGTTAAATTTAAATAAATCGCCACTTAAAAAGGTAATATTAATTAATAAAATAATTATTTTAATTTTAAAAATATTATTTGAAAAGTAAATTTAAAAAATAAATTTAGACATAGAAAGATGAATTCCCTTTTTATATCGAGATATATATATGTATGAAAACTTTTAGAAGCATAAAAAATATTAAATATATTAAATTTTTAAAAATTATTTTAAAATATATATTTATTTGTATAAATATTAAAAAACAATTAAAGTCCCTGTGACTAGTAAGGCTTGTCGGTAAAGTAAATATAAACTTTATTCTAGCAATAAAAACTTAACACTAAATACACTGCATTATTAAATATTTATTTACCATAAAAGAAACTTATTCTGAAATAAGCTAACAGCAATTGAAAGCAACAATAACAAAATCTTCAACTTTCAGCTTGAAACAATCAATCATCTTTTTTCTGAAACTCAATATTAAGTGAAGAACCATCCAAAACAAACCACAGAATGCCATACAGAAAATATATATATATATATATATATATATATATATATATATATATATATATATATATATATATATATATATATATAATTAAATGAAAAAAACTTGGGGAACCGTAGCTCCCTATGTTACACAGAATAGAAGTTCTGTCATTGACTATAAGAAGTGATAAAAATATATTTTGAAATCACTTTGTTAAATAGAAACAAATTTAAAAAAGAATTATTTTGATAAAATAAATTTAATAGTTAATATTAGTAATCAATTTAGAAATTAATTTATAATAAAAAAATATTTTAATTACTTATTATAATATTTTTAAATTATTTTAGTTACTTATAATTTTTAATTTATAAATTAATATTTAAATTAGTCATTATAATAATTAATTATTTTTTGTCACTAAAACTATTAATTATTCAAAAAAATTTCTTGTATCGATAAATGAAAACTTCTTTGCAAGTTGAGTTTTCTGGTAATGAGAATTAGGAATAAAAGTTCAATAATTTTAATTAAGAGACGTGATTGTTTTTCATTATTGGTGTTCATTTAAGTTGATATATACAATAAGCGTGTTAACCTTCATATAAATATCTAAAAATTATACCAGATACACCAATAAAATTTTGAGAATAAAAAAGTATTGTGAAAGAAAAAAGAGATAACACATGTTGATATGGGGAAGGGTAGAGAAGTTTGTACATAAATATTTGTTCCCTGGAGAAAGAGAAGGAATGTAGCGAGTAAGTAGGAAGTTGATATTAGTTATAAGTTATAGAAGTAGCAGCGGTGCATGAAGAATGTAGGAGTGAAAGGTTAAAGTTGAAATGGTAAAAGAGGTTATTTTTTGAAGAGCAAGAGAAGAAATAAAAAGAAAGGGTTTTTAGTGATTTGTTTAGTGAATTGTAGTAGTGGGTGAGTGACATGGAAGAGCATGCAAAATTGGAAACCCCACATAAGATTGTTGTGGTTGTGATTGTGATTGGGAAGTAAAAGGGTGACACACGCCATTTGATGAACATTGACCCAGCAGTAATGTGGTGTACTGATGCTCCAGACCCATGCCCTATGAGTTTTGTAATAAAATAATACTAGGCTTAGGCAGAGTCATAGGATCATGCGCAAAAAAAATAACCGCACGCGCACTGTCTCTCGAGTCCTCCTCCCTCACACACCACCACAAACCCTGTGTTGGTTCCTCGCTCTTGGACTCTGCTACACACCCATCATGTGTTCCCCCCACTCACCATTTTTTTTATTCATCTTTGGTACATTTGTTTCTTCATATGCCCCAGAGACCTGAGTTTTCCACCCACTCTCTCTCTCTCTCTGCCCTTCAATTCAAGTTTTTGTCTTTCACCCTTCCTCTTGGATCTCCCATCCCACTTTTTATCATTCCCCTTTCTGTCACTGATTTATTGTTTCTTTATCCTTACTTAATTCCTGAACTAACATTCTTAGAAGGACAGCTTCATTAAAACCAGCATGTTCACTTCCAACCATAACTGACACCCACATTATTTCTTCTACTTGGACGACTACTGCACATCGATCAAATACCTCACTTTTCTCCTTCTAATCAATCATTCCACCTTTACCCAACTCCCTCTCTTCCCTTTAAATCCCATTACCTAATTTTTAATCTTTTCAAACAAAACTTCATCTTAATGGATCAACTTATCAGTTTTATTCTGTCACTCTATTTCTCATTTCAAACTCAATCCGTAAGTAATGCACTCCAATCTTTACTACATTATGCACACATTATCATATTCGATAGTATGTTGTTGACTTGAGGGGAAGGTTTTATTTATTCTATTTATGTTATAATTGATTTATATATTAATTTTGGAAGTGTTATGTTCTACAAAGTGGAGATAGAGAACAGCTAAGTGGTAGCTCATCCCAATATGTGGCCAGCCATTCAGAGACTGCAACATTCCTGCTGCATCGTCTGCTTTCCTGCCTTAATTGAGTGATCTGTAAAATACTTCAACTTGCGCTGCATTTCCTTGTAGACTTGTACCAATTTGCAACCAAATACTACTATATAATAAGTTGCATAATAAAATTAAACTCCTCAATAACGGAAAGGCTTCTTCTCAACATGTTTACTTCAGGAGATACCAACAAAAATAATATTACTTTTTCTCCTTAATATAATCTATTCGACCAAGTAGTGGCCACTCGTTAATCATTTTTCAAATTTATAAAACATTCTCACATGTCACTGCAAAATCTTAACCACTCATACTCATCCGCGCCATTTTTAGAACGTATACCCAAACTATATAAATATACGTGTGTGTGTGTGTGTTTTTTTATTGGTCCACAACTAGAAGAAAGTATAGCTTACAGAATATGACAACTACTTATTCTTCAATTCCTTGAAATGCCATTCACCAAGACGTCAAATACAATTTTAATTATAGATGTAAATGTTTATTTAAGATTTTGGAGGGAACTAGATGAAGTTCTCAATTCCTATGGGCAAAATGTGGTGAAAAAAGCTATATATAATGCCAAAATTGTTTTTCACATTTTATAATTTCCTTACCTGTCCCTTTTGTTTCATTACATGGCATTATTTTCCTTAACCTTGGTTCCGAAGGGAAGTAGTGTGTTGTGTTTCCATGCTTCTTCGTGCGCATTGCACATGCACCAATCAATTTGGACATTTCTATTATTTTGTTCGATCTGAGATTACAAGCTGTAGTATAACCTGATAAACCATTAATCTGGCAGCAATATATTAAACCTATTTTAAATTTAGTGCACCACATAAAAGCTTCTGCTTTGTCTTCATCCCACTTTTGCTAACTATCACATTATACTAATGACTTGACATAATACCCTCTTTATACAGCTAACTACGCTACTTTATGTATGTGGTTCCACCTGTGATCCATGTCAGCCAATTTGTGCTCTTCTAGGACGCGTTAAACAATTATGCAGCCTAGGAGCTATTCTTAACACTAAAGAACATGTAATCATGAAATACAGCCACACTACCTAGTTGGACCGAAGAACAAGAGAAACATATGCATGCTCTAGGCAACTTTGTGTTTAGTAATAGCAACTAGTGACAAGCCTGGAATATGAATTTGCCTGGTTGCTCTTCAGAATTCATGGTTTCTAAGTTGGCACTTCTGAAACTCTGGGGTTTCTGAGTTATATTATTATTTTAATAACGTACGAGCATTGAATAATTTGAGCGAATTCCAAAGCGTTGTTGTTGTCTGACTAACACAAAACAATGATGATGCAAGAAAATTAAGCAATGGTACTTAGAGACGTGTGAGCATCCTTATTGTTTTTCACATGGCATATGAATTTGGTTGTTAAATGATTTACGTTGTTTGGGGTTATTATGAGACATTGTTAATTTGGTTTCCTTAAATGCATTTGAGTGTTTGGTGAGAGAAATTTATGATGGGTAAAATTAGAAAGAGATAGATGAGCAAAAGAAGAGAATGGTCGGGGGGGTCCATCCTATGTTGGTATAGTATTCCTCAAAAATGGAAGTGATAACCTAAGAGAAAGGAACGTTTTCTCCTTAACATGCAGGGGTCCCCTTGGACAGATATTGGTTTAGGAGGAGGACCGAAAGAGCATAGAACTTGGCCCCCCCACAGTGACAAAGTACATGAAGTTCGGAGTTCTCGGGGGAGGGACGTGACCAAGGAGAAGATGATACCACCATTTGTCTCATTCTTTCGACTTGTACATTATGCCCAATTTAATTCCCTACACCTGTTTTCAGAAAATTCTCAACTGCTGACCCTAACAATTTGGCCCTTACCACCTAAAATTAACCTCTGATAACACTACCTATGCCTAGTCTGTTCCTCAGTAGCTCTGAAGGAAAACAATTTCAAGGACAGTATCACAAAAAAGGACAACGTGAAGAGAAGGTCAGCACATATACTTGGATTGTAGAACATCAACTAATCACTCACTCCCTTATGCTCATACTTTTCCTTCCATACACCATTAATGCTGTTAAATTCATTTCTTTCTCGTCTACTACATCACATAAGAATAATGCATTTCCTTACCAATCTGCATTTAAAGCTTCCACTTTTATCTTTCATCACACTGTAATTTCTACAATTCTTCTTCTTCTTTTTTATAACAAAGAGCCATTGAGACTTGTTCTCTTCAATAATTCTTCTCTTTCACACTTACTCTAATCATTAAGAGTCCGTTCGGATTTTCGTCATAGAATTTTTAAAATGGGTTTTTTACATTTTTCAAGAGAACCAGAGTGTTGTATCATTGCACTCAATTGGAATGAAATGCTTCCCAAACGTACTCTAAGAAATTAAGTGCTCTAAATTCGATGGTCAAAGATGAGAAATGCATACAATACCTGTATAATATAATGCTAGAATATGTATGCTTCGTGAGTATATAAATGTCATTTTAAATGGATATTTTCATTACCCATCTATTAACAACCAAATATGAATATCAAGTTAACATGAATAAATTTTTTAAACATAAGGTTAAATATTTGAACAAGAGGTGTTTAATTTTGCTTAAATCCATGGTAGAAAAAAATAAACTATGATCGGAACATCTTCAATGTAATTTATCTTTGTTTTGTTATATAAAACGTTGGGTTTAATTTAATTCATATATTCATATATACGCTGTGCTGTGCTGTGTATCGTGTCGTTATTAAGTTGAAATGAGTGGGGCACAATGACACTAGACAAAGAATAAACGATAGGAAGTCCAAGAAAAAGAAAAGATTATCTGGATCTTTAAACGAGTATCTAAAATATTTTAACATATTATTTTGGTTACATTCATAATTAACGCGAGGACATATTATTTAAACAAGTATGTACTAAATTACGTTTACTTATAAAATCGATAACATTTTTATAAAATTTAAAAAACGTGTAGATTTATGTTGTATTTTAATTTTTAGCATTATAAAAAAAAAAATTCAGATTTTTGTATCTTATTTGATTATTCAAATAATGTTAACTTTAAGCGAATCATTGAACTTTAAAACAATCTTGACTGGTCTTATTTAGAAAATATTAGATTTGTTATGAGGAAGAGATATTAGACAAATGGTCTAGATCTTTCTTTCAGTAGAGTATACAAGAGTTGGGGGTATCCAGGATTAGTTTATTAGGATTCCGAATGCTTGAAACTAAAAAGGAGTAGCGTATATAGGATTAGTTTATTAGGATTCTGAATGGTTGTAACTAAAGAATAAGTAAGATTATTCCTCCGCTATTAAAAAAAGGCATGGAAGTCAAAACAAAGAGTTGAAGACGGAACTTTTACGTATATTGAAAATTTACAAATACAACCAATTAAAATGGTAGATTAATATTAAACCATGAAAGTGGAATAAGATGAGTGAATGGGATGAGGAAATTAAATATTGCGAAGGTGGTTGGGTTTATTATGATTAAAAAAAGTTGATGGTGAGTGGTGTTGTGTTGAAGTTAAAGCTGACGTGAATTAAGCAGAGAAAGAGGAGGCGTATCTGGAAGGAAACAGAATGGAGAATGTGTTCCGTTTGATGCATAGATTTGGTGAGTGGGTGACATAAATGCGTTGAGTGGAGACAGAATGAATAGAATTAAGATTTGATTCAACAAAATGACAAATGTTGATGCGAAGCGAGCAGAAAGCAGAAGGAATGTGTTGTGTTGTGAAGGCAGCCAAGACAAATTCAGAATCCGGAGTGCTCATCCCGTTCCTCTTCAGAGCCAAAACACACAAAAGAAAGGAGGAGAGAGAGAAAGGGAGAAAAAAAAAGTGAATGGTTGTCTTTTAGTTAATTCAAAAGAGGGAAAGAATTTGGTCTCATTCCATTTTCCACACTCTTTCTATTCTTCTCATCTCTTATCTCTATAAATATAAACATGGATGAGAGTGCCTGGTTCCTATTTCCTTGCCGTTCCAAACTTTTCTTACGTGATTTTCTCATCATGTCATTCATGCCACTCAGACACACATATATATCAACCTGTTCGACAATGCCATTCACAATTCCGCTTCCAATTTCAATAAATAATAGTAATTATTATTCATAAAAACAAAAAATAAAACCCTACTGCTAACAAAATTTTTCTCAACATCTGCTATACTACTTTCCATTTTTTTTTACAGCCAAATCAGCCTCGAGAAAATTTGTGGATTCGCACGTGCCAAACCTTAACACCCAACAATCCTCCGCAACTCCGAAACCAAAACCCATTCATAATCATTCCTCCCACAGCACAATTCGCAACTCCCATTCCCATTTTTGTTTTGTACATTTTCCGTTCCCCCAATTTTTCCTCCTCCATTTTTTAGGGTTAAATAAACAGATAGAAAAAGAGAAAAAAAAAATGAAAAAAATAAAAAAAAGAGAGTAGGAGTAGTAGCTGGATTTAGCTGGAAGACCTACTCCATCAAGAAGCGTTTCACAATCTTCACGCTTGGTTCCAACACCTGTCTCTCCCATACATCGGACCCATTGTTGGACCCTGACGTCAGCACCACTCGAAACGCTTCCGTAGCGTCGATCCTCCGTAGGTCCCACCCGGCGCGCTTCAACCGTTCGATCTTCTCCATCTGACGCTCCGCCAACTCGCACGTGTTATCCTTGATCGCCCGCACCGCTTCCTCGTACGCACGCTTCCGCAGAGGATCCTCGCCCGGGCCCGCGGGGCCGGCCCAGGGTGGGTACATATTAAAAAAGCGGTCGAACTCGGGAACCCCAATGGCTTTTCTGAGACCGGACCCGGTTCGACGGGAAGCCTCAGGGTCGAAGAACTGAGCCAACTCGTCGACCATCCCCGATTGGAGCATGTCGTCGACTCGGTGGCACAGGTATTGCGATAGCACAGGGAAGGCTATGTCGACCCAGAGGAAGCAACACCTGTACCTCAGCTCGGAGGATATAAGCCCCTCGCCGTGTTGGAAGACGTTGGAGTCGGGCTGGAAGTTTTCCACGAGAAGCGCGTGGACGAAGGAGTTAGAGCCGCCGACGACGATGGGGAGGCAATCCCGGCTGGTGATGTCGTCGATGATGTGGGCAGCGCGGCGACGGAAGTCGACGGGGGAGAACTCCGGGAGGGAGGGGTCGACGTCGCCGAGGAGGTGGTGGGGGACGTCGCGGCGCTGCGCGAGGGGGATCTTGTTGGTGGTGATGTCGAGTCCGCGGTAGACTTGCATTTTGTCGGAGTTGATGATTTCGGAGACGGGGAAGAGGGTGGCGAGGTCGATGGAGAGACGGGACTTGCCGGAGCCGGTGGCGCCCATGATGACAACGACCTTGTCCTTGCGGCGGTGGAAGGAGGCGTCCATGCGAGGCCACCGCTTTATGGGATGGTGACAGCGCTGCGGCTGAGGTTGCAGTATGGAAAGCCTCATAAGAGAAAGAAGATGAAGTGAAATATTGAAATATTAATTGAAATAGGGAAAATGAGGGAAGCGAAAGAAACAGAAAGGGCGTGGGTGTGGAATATTCAGAAATGGCATTGCGAAATGCGAAATTGAATTGCGCACTTAATGCTACTATTATTGTTACTACTACTGTTACAACTCATCCTAGTTTTTGTCGGGAATGCAAGGAGAATAAGGGTTTATTCTTGCATTTGCATTACTACACCGTTTGGTTTCAATGGCTCTCTCTCTCTCTCTCTCTCTCTCTCTCTCTCTGCTCATACTCTGTTGTGAAGTGGAATGAATGAAAGATTGTGCAGAGTGAGAGGAGGGAGAAATGTGGTACCTCTTATTTATTTAAACTCTCCTACATACAATACTGCCACTGTGTCTATCTTTCGTGTTTTTCTTCTAAACAAATATATTCCGTCTTTTCCTTTTTCTTATTTTTAATTCCTCTCAATAAAACACCAATATAAATAACTTCGATATTTTATTTCTCAGACAAAAAACCCTATTGAAAATATTTAAAAGCACACTGCAAACTTTTGGGACTATACCACCACATAGCCTTCTAATTTTAGATACTGTGTTTGTAGCTAGCGCTGTTAACGTTACCCCGCGTAACCTCAATGTGAACCAATGTCTTCCGCAGCAAGGAAAGAAAGGATTTAAATTTTATGCAACCCCTTTTGAGGTTTTATAATATTTTTAATTCACTCAACTTTAATTTTAATTTCTTATAAGTCCTTTTAGTTCCTTCCTATTTTCATTGATTCTAGTTTTTTCTCATTTCAAATAAATTCATAATTTTGGTGCAATTTTTCATTCGCTCTCATTCGTTAATTTTAGTCCAATAACTTATGAACACAACATATTCCTTTTAAGATACCATGTCAAAATATTTAATTAAAACTGTGTAAAACAATAATGGAGTTAACATTGCAGCCTTTCCGAAATAGAAACATCAAAATCTTAAAAGATGTAAATTAAAATCGCATTTTTTTAAATATTAGTGATAATTAAAAGGCCATTCGTATGAGATGGAAAAAAGATTGCAAAACGTGAACATTTTTTGGATGGCCATGTATATAATCTAGGGAGAGTTTTATGACATATTTTTTCTATAACAGAATTATAACTCAGATGTTAAAAGACTTGTTGACACTCAAGTGATTAAGGGAGTTGGGATCTTTTAACAAGAGATGATGAGTATACGAGAATGTGTGTTTTCCCTCAAGAATACAAGTGTTATTTATAGAGTTTTTCAACTCAGAAGTCCAAGTGATAAAATTGATTACCTTAATTAATAATAATCATAACAATATTATGCCAACGCATCTCTTACACTAAGTATTTGTTGTGGGTGGCAGCAATTGTCCCGTGACGGAGGTCAGGTGGGCCGAGTCACAATCGAATCATGGCACTTGGGCTCATACGCTCTTAAGTAGAAAGAGTTGCGCCCTGACTAATAACTATAGCTTTTGGTCAAGTGGGAAGCGCTCGATCCAACAATTGGTATCAAAGTCAAGGTCATGAGTTCAATTCGCAACGGGTAATAGCTGAGGGAGAGATTGTTGCGGGTGACAATCAAATTATAATATACAAGTGAAAACAATCCTTACTTTAAAAACACAATTTTATAATGCTAAATTAAATTTCTTATAATTTTTTAAATAATATTATTAAACTTAATTATTATATTTAAAATATAATTTCTTAGTAACTCTCATACAATGTTGTCTTTAAATTAATCGTTGTATATAAATAATTAACTCTCAACCTCAATTCCTATACTAATTATAAACACACTCAAATTCATCATTCTTTTTTCTTCTTTTAATAGGAGTTAAACACATACACATCAATATAATATATTAAATTTTTTATTCCTATACCAAAATATGAAATATATATTAATAAAATATTTTAAGAGACTAAAAGCACTAAAATTAAAAAAATTTAAATGTATAGCATGTCGCATAAACAAAAAACTATTTATTTAAAAGAATAGTTATGCATATATATATATATATATATATATATATATATATATTATTGTTATTTTTTTTTATATTTTTATTGATATTTTTCAAACAACTCCGATCTATTAATAATACATCACAAATTATTCATTATTTATTATATAACTATCATTGTTTTTTTTTTTAAATACAGAGACATGAAGTAGTAGTAGTAGTATATATATCTACAGAAAAACCAACACATTAAAATAATTTTCTTTAAATAATATGGTATAGTTTGAAGTTTTGGAAAGATGAATGACCTAACTTTATAATTTTATTTTATTTGTATGTATTTCTATGATTTCCCAAGTTTGTGAGTTATTTCAAACAATATAATATTACATTGATTGAATTAATAGGTATGAACGTGAGTGGGATAATTCTATTGTTGACAACAATTGACAACAACATAACATAACGTCCTAAATAGTGTGTGTGTGTGAAAATAGAATGAGCCTTTATAAGATTCCTTACTTGAAGTAAATGTTACATGAAATTCTATTTTCTTTTAGTGAACGGTCAAAGAATTCATTACACCTGTATTGCAAGAATGTGACATATGATTTTGGGCGGGCATAATGGAATTGCTCATGCTTTTATGTGAAAAAAATTACTTAATCTCCTTTTTCTCCATTGAATAGTGAAGGTGGTATTAAATTTATGAAGGAGTGTAGGTAGAAAAAAAAAACATATATATATCTAAAAGGACTTTTTTAAAATACAAATCATATAATTTAGTGCTAATACATGTTAAGGACTTTCCTTTGATCCAATACAAATCTTATTAAATTTTATATTTATATATACAAAAATTTAGTTATTTTAAGGATTTTCATTTCATCCAATACAAATCTCATTAAATCTTATTAATTACATATTTAGTTAAAAACAAATTAATTTACTTTTTGACAAGTTAAAATTTCATATTCTGATTTGACCTATATATTGATGGGTCAAGTGAATTAACTTATTTAATAATATTTGTTTCCTTGACATTGTTTCATATATTTATTAGAATAAAATTAAAGTAATTAATTTGACCCACCTATTTATAATAATACAAAACTTATTTCACTAAACCTTAATCATAATTAGGAGGTAATATTATAAAGGTAAAAAGAAACAAATTAAATTGTTAATTAAAATAATTAAATATCAAAATCACTCAAATGTTATTAAAAATATTTTAATCCTAAAATCACAATTAAAAAATAATATTATAAAAATATTAATAAAAATCAAATTATTAACTTATATATCAAGAAGAAAATTAATTATTAAAAACATTCAAATATTATTAAACAACACTATAATATTTAAAAAAAATAGAATCAGAACCTACATAATAAAAAATATATTAAATGATTGTAATGAAAAAAGATATCTATAAAAAAAAAAACAGTCAATGTGTAGTGCGCACCTCTAACCCAATTTGACTAGTGACATCTTTTTATAATTATAAAAGTTACATAAATTTTCTTTCACTTAAAATATAAAAGTTGTTGCTTCAACACCAATCTCAAAGAATGCAAATGCAAAAAGGGAAAAAAAAAAATTAACATTTTACCTCATAAAAGAAAAGTTATAATTCATTCCAAATAATAATTACACTATTTCATAGTTTAATAGAACATCAATCTCAATTATACTTGGTAGTTATTCCCAATCATATTAAAAATTATATATAATGTCCTCGACTTACTTATATTTAGCAATTTTCATTTTTTATTATTTAACATTCCAACCACCGTATACTTAAGCAGTTAAATTATTCATTAGCTTCTTTTAAAATTTAATCAAATTCAGGTAAGTCTATATAAATTAATTATTAACCATATCTCTTCTAAACGAAACACTCAAATATGAGAACAAAAATATTGAAACCTTATACTTATTAAAACTTGAAAATTTATCGGTGCATATCAATCTTTATCCTTCCACCTTATTGCACCTTATTGCGAAAGAAAAATGATACTTTAATCTATTTTTTTTATCTACTTTTAACTCACCACTTTAATCACTATTAGATCATCACATCATATCACTCGAAAGAATCAAAATAAATTATCTAATGATGATTGAAGATATAAGTTAAAAGTGGGTCAAAAAAAAGTGGATTAAACTATCTTTATCCATTGCGAAAACATAATTTGACTACAGAGCAATATTTGACATCTTTCACTATATTTATTTTTATAATTGTGTAGATAATTTATTATCTTTTGACAGCATTATCAATTTTGACATCATCTTCTCCTTATGTCAATAACACCCTCGTAACAAAAGGACAAAAGAATAGGATAAATTATCATTTAAAAATATTAAATAAAATATTCAAAAATATATTTTCCCTTAAATTATTTTTTATTATAAAAATTTATCAATTATCAAAAAAATTTTCTGAAAAAAATAAAGAAAATCACAAGGTCATTTTTTGTTGTATGTTCTCTTTTCTTGGTATAATAAAATTCCTTCACTTGTTTATGTTTCTTTTGTCTTCTTTGTACAATGATTGACTTGACCTTTTTGTGGTTTGTTTATTTGTTATTCTTAAATTTATCTTTAAAGTATCATGAAGTTTTAATCAAATTATTTTTACACCATAAGCTCAAGTTAGTTGCAATTTCACTAAGAAACTTCAAAATATTCAAATAACATTTATGCAACTAAAAAATAATTTTTAACATGTTTTTCATACTTAATGAACCCAATTATAACAAATTATAATTAAAACCATCTTTTAAAGCAAAAAAATCAATTAAGAAGTCAATATTAAAGGCTAAATGAGGACATAATTGTGCACTCATTCATAAGGTAAAGTAAATTTAATATCATACTAACATTTATAAAATATAGTTAAAATAAAATATCATACATAATAAAATTAGACATCAAGATACATAGTTCAAAACCAAAAATCATAAAGGTGTTTATGACTCTTTCATAGACCATCATACACCATACATGACCTTCAGAGGACTCGATGTATTGCGTATAATCTGAGATCACACATTTGTCATACTCACCATTACCTCTCAAGGGTTATAACTATCTTGTGATAAAATCACATAGCCCTCCAAGGAGTACCACAAGGTTAACTTCTTCACTTCCCTAAATATGATATTTTCTTCATATCATCCCGTTTGTTGAGAAGTCTCATTTGGCTCTCTCTAACTAGATATATCTGTTGGGAATTCAAGTGTGAGTCTAAATCACACATTGAGTAAAAATGAGAAAGTTGAGCATCATATAAGGATGAAGACCCATCAATTCATCGTTTTAAGGTTTTGGATTAAAAGTGGTGTCAATCCCATATGTGTGGGTTGTGCTCATGTCTCATTGGTGTTAACTCTTTTCGATTATCCTCTCTCGAAAGACCCGTTAATATATCAACACATCATCAAACATGGCACCCAACGGCATACCTACATATGGACAAATGAAGCCATGACCTTCCCAATTTTTTTTTTATATTTATATAATTTCAAATACATTTTTTCAAAAATTAATATTTTTAATATATTTAATATTCTAATTAAATTTTATACATCTATATTTATATATAAGGAAAAGTTTTTTTTTTCACATCTATTTTTCAATTTTATCTTTTAAATAAAATTATTTTATTAATATTATATTTTAAGTGATTATTTGTGTAATTTAACCATTTTTTTATTTGATTATTTTTTAAACTTAATCATTATAAATGAAAATTAATTATAGAAAAAATATAAAAATTATTAATGTTTAATTTTATTATTATAATAATAACAATAATTATAATTTTATTATTTTTTAATTTTCATAAAAAAAGTAAATACAATATTTTTACCCGTTTATATAAAAATTTTGGGATCACTTTTTTTGTTTATGTTTTCATTCAAAAATATCAAGTTGATCTTATAATTTTTTTATTTTCAATTTTGTTTCAATTTTTTATAAAATATGCAATTTTGTTCTTTTTCGTTAAATTTTTTGAATCGAACCAATGTTTTTTCATTAAAATATAAGTTGTGAATAAGGATGTTTTGCTTTGATGGTGTAATTGATATAATCATATGGTCAATTTTGATGAAAAATCATTGCTCCGCTTCAAAAGATTTAACAAAAAAAAATACAAATTGCATCAATTTTAAAGATATCGAAACTAAATTGATACTCAAAAACACCAAAGAATCAACTACTCTTTTAAACGAAAAAATATATCAAAAGAATAATTCAACCAAAATTTTATCATTTCTAAAATATTGGCCGAAAATTTACTGCTGACACCCAAACATAACTGGAGTTCACTATCTAAGAAATTCACTAACTTTGAATTTTAATCCGGCGCATGTTGCCCAGTATTACACCAAAAAATAAAAGATCTTAATTTCTCTATACTAAGTTATCCGATTTGACTTTCTAAATAATTTTCATCTTTCATTTTGTATAAATGTCATGTTAGTTTAAAAATCCTCATAAATTTTTTTTTGAATATCCTATTATAGTCTAATCTATTTCACCGATTCAAATGAAGTGATCTACCAATCACTTTTTTTATAATATATATAATTATATTTTATAATTTATAATTTTATTATAGATAAATATTTTATTTTGTAAAATAATTTTTGTAAGTAGTTATTTTAATTTAAAAAATAATTAAATTTAAAAAGCGGTTAAATTAAAAAAAAGAAATCACTTAAAAATAAAATTGGTAAAATTAATTTAAAAAACATTATTTAAAAGTTAAAATTTCTTTTACATAATAATATAGAAGTATAGATACAGCTTAGTACTGTAACTTATTTATTATAACTGATTCAAAAAAAAAAATCATATTTTTAAATCATAAAGTGTGATGATATTAGAAGAAAAGAGCACGAGCATGACATACGAAGAAGAGAAATGTTGTCTGAATGAAAAGTATCTGAAATGGTTGGAATAGAAGAAGAAAATAAGACAGACCAAAAACATAAGAGTAAGTAATTGAAGACACTAATGTTTTGAATAATGTGGTATGCATGCTCTCCCTGGATACTAAGAGGCTACGCCATGATGTTCTGCCCCTAACTGTGAAGAAGGCTGTGGGATATGGTCCACTTTGGTCGCTTATGCCAAGGGCACAAAGGCATGGCTTATGCTCTGCATTAACCTTCTCATTGGTGTGTCTATATATAAACACAAACAGGTTTTAGTTTTCACTACTCTCACTTTTCAAGGTCTCGTGTGCTTCACTGCTATAACTAGATTATGCACCATGCATGCCTTGGCCTTCTAATTTCTGACACCAAGCGTGCCTTTCCACCCTCCACTCTCATTCATAAACATGCTTCTATATGCATATTTTAAAATGGATGATAGATAAGTTTATGGAACAACTTAGAATAATATTAGAAGTTGGGAGAGGAGAAAAAGATAAATATTAACCACAGTGATATTAAAAGTAAATAGCAATGTGAAATAAAAATTTATTATATATTTGATATCATTAATTTAAATTTTAGACTATATTTTAACTTTTGTTTTTTCAAAAAAATAAATAAATGTAAAAGCATGTTTGAAAATATAATTTTAAAGAATAAATAAAATGAAATAATGTTTCTTCTAATTACTAGTTTACTCCAACCCACTTTAATAGAATAATAATAATGGTGTGAGTAAAACTTAAAGTTTTTAAACAAATTATCCATCCCAATAATAGTAGAAAGTAATTGTACAATTTTCATAAGAAAAATACTCTTATACCCTTCACCTTCTTTTTCAAACCAAGTGTAGTAATGATATTATAAAAGGTATGAGGTATGAGTGGCAACTATATGAAACAACATTAAAAATCATAAATCAGCAACAAATAATGATGAACGGAATGATATGTTAAGGTATATTTGAATGTCATGCGCATGCATCCACATAGAATAGACATGATATATGCTGACGCGATTTGATAATATTTTGGACAAGACTCTTCAAATTATTAGAACTCGATGACTTTGGATGTATTCCTGAAACTTAACTTATACATTAAATGTTGTGTGTTCTTATACGTTTATACATATTTAAGGTTTGAAAGTATCTTTGGTGTTGGACAATTTCATGTTATACTCAAACTGTCTATGGTTATGCGGAACAATATTATGTTTAGTGTTGGATAATTTAATATTTAGCATGACATTTTTGTGTGTTGATAAGTAGAAACCATATTAAAATTAAGGTCTTTTTATATAATATAATTAATATTTTTGTGTGAATTTATTTTCAAAATTCTTGATGAATTAACAAATTTCATCACAAATATTATTATTTTATTTTTGATGAAATTTTATTATTGTAATAAAGTTTTATTGTTGTAAAGTTTATCTAAAATCTAACACTATATATGGAAACTTCCATCTTAATGTTATTTTCTATTAATGATCAAAGTATTTTGGTAATTGTTCGTTACTATAAACAAATATATTCATAAAATTGATTAAAAAGTTATATAATCAAACTAATATATATATATATATATATATATATATATATAATAGAAAATTATAGTATAATTTTTAAATAGAAAAGATGTTGATATAAATCGATGTTCGGTCAAGAAAATAAAAGGAGAATTATTCTTTTACTTTATAGCTTCTGCATGTGACCTTTCGCGCATGTTAGTAAATAGTCAAATGGTTTGAACCAAAAGAAGAAAAATTCCATGTCTTGTCTTCGATGTGAATATAGTGTTTTTTTTTTCTATCTTTTTACAATATTAAAATATTTTAAATGTTTGATGTATCATTTGAATGATGTTTAAATGTGATTATTTGACGATATAATTTATCAAAATTAGTTGTTTACAAATTTAATATAGCCTGTTAATGAGAAAGTATTAGGTTTGAAGTTCAGACTCAACCTGACAAATACGGTATAATTTAAATTTAACATGTTAATTTTTATATTTCATCATTTAATTGATCGAATTAATTGTATATGAATTGTTTTGGTTGTGTTTTTATGTTCGGTTAATTAAAAAAATGAATTTATATTTTGATTATAAAGAGAGATATTAAGGTGAGAAGAGATGGGAATGCAATGGATTTGACTTCTCTTACTAACAATTTAGAGAAATAAAGTTAATTTGATAGAATTTAAATGGGGGAGAGGTTGTAGAGGACAGTTGCAGAACTTGGACAAAATATTTAGGGATACCAAATTTTATATATATATATATATATATATATATATATATATATATATATTTTTTTTTATTAAATAAAAAAAAATTATTTTCTCAATTTAAACTATTTTTATAGAGTAATTCATATACTTTTTGATTCCTGATCTTTCTAATTCATTAAACTCATACATGATGGATTTTCCAATTCAAGGTTATTCATTATGTATAGAGAGATGTCAAAAAAATTCATACCCTCGACGGGTAGGAAATGAATATTTTATTTTAAATAGATACCCGTGGATAATAGGTACATGTATTTTCAATACCCGCATGTTAACCAGTTGTATACGGGTATCATAGTATCTGTACATGTGGATACCCGTACCTGCTATACTTTAATTTAAATTTAAAAAAAAACATTATTAAAATATTAACATATTGATTTTGAATGAGTTATTTTTTATCAATTAATTTAAAAAAAAATCATTTCTTTGTAAAATGTCATTTAACACGATTTAAATGGGTTATTTAGACTTTGTTTAAAATTTATGAATGTTATGTATTGTATTTTATTTGAATTTACGATTAAAATATGTTGTTAAATATTTATTTTTATTTTTTTGGAAACACCCGTGGGTACCTGTGGATATTAAAAAATTATGCAGATACTCACTCGCATAACGGATAGCCGACGAATATGAGTACGGGTAAGGTACGAGGGAGCTACTACTCATACCCTACCCCTGTTGACATCCCTAAATTATGTGCAATGAAATTTGTAACGTAGTCCAAAATACATCTATAAAATTTTACAAATTTTACCATATGTAACAAAAAACACAAAATTCGTAGATTTCATAATTTAATAAAATTCCTAAATTTCATTATTTAGGGTTATATTAATTTGGGGAGAAATATAATTATGGTTCATATCAATTTCATAAAAGAATTCCAAAATCAAAATTAGGGTTCATACTATTTTGGAAAAAACTTAAATGAGAAAATAAGAAAATCATAAATCTAACCCACATAAATTATAATATAATATTAATCTTGATTATTCATGAGAGATATTGTGATGATGCATTCTTAACCTCTTTAGTTTCCAATTTCTATATCCAGATTTACCTTTTCATCTTCTTTCTTATTGACAAAAAACCTTATAGTTAGGGACAAAATCCTAATTTTTTTTAACCAATATCTATCAAATTAATTTTTATTTTATTTTGTAAACAATAGAAATATATGAATAATCAATATATATAAATAAAATGATGAGAAATTGTTTTAAATTTATTATAAATAATATAATAACATATAATATAATTTTAAAAAACATAAAAATATTTAAAAATTAAAAATTAAAAATTTTTGGGGGAGCCATGGCTCCCCTATGTCATATTGATGTTCCGCCATCTGTGGAGGGTTCAATTCTCTCCGCTAAAAACTAACAATTAATAATTATCGATCTAGATAATTAAAAAAAATGAAAATGGAATTAAAGGAGATTGGTCAATAAACATTTGCTATCAAGATTTTTGTTACCAAAGAAATTGATTTTTAAATTAGTTTCTACTCAGTTATTGACTAATTTAGTTTCTTGTCGCATCCAATAGTCTCATTTCATTTGAAAGTTCAAACCTAAGACGGTTTAAATATTTTTTTCTCCTTCATCATTTGAAACATCTTTTAAAAATAAAACCGTGACAAAACCTCGTTCTAAACAAATAATACCTCAAAAACATAATAATTTACCCTAAATAATGTTATTCAAAAAACTTGAAATCAGAACACTAGTACCTAATGTAAGAACAATTTCAGGGTTCTACATGTTATACATTCGAAAAGTCATTCACTTAAGTCTTTATCGGATATGACCCATATTTTATGTAATCTAATTAACCCCAACTTCATTTCGTCTTCTCGAAATTACTTTCTCATTTCCATCATAAAAATTCATAGCATGAAGTGTTGAATTTTCATGTCCCGAACAAAGCATTGGGGAATTTGAGTGAGATGCAGTATGAATGGTGTGGGCGAGTGGAGGAAAAAAAAGAAGGTATATGGTTGATATGTAAGGATTAGATAGCTAACAGCCCGCCATAGATTGATGTGACGAACGTAAAGTGATGTGAAATGATAGTAGGAACTAATAATAATTGCCATCTTCACATATCTCAAAAGCTGAAAGCAAACCCTAATAAGTCTCAATATTTATGCACAATATCAACCTTCATACCTCTGCTTTTCTATGTTGGGGCCCTTGACATAATTCGGATCGTTAAAAGGATCTGCACATTAATCCATTACGCCCACACTTTCTACGTGGCTCACCGTTATCCTCTCCCCTCTCCCAAGTAAAATTATAGACAATCATATTTTGAAATTCCAAAATTTTTTATATTTATTCCACATTATTTTTTATTAAATTTTTTTCTTTTTAAATATAAAATTATTCGTTTATAATTATTTTATTCCTGCATCATAACTGTTTCTAAAATTATCTTCGTAAAATGTTATTGACGCTAAATTTTCCATAACACGAAGCTATAGTTATAGCTTTGCACTTCTTCACGGAAGACTCTACTAATGATCAAGCATGCTACGAACCTTCATCCATGTCCCACTTTCTGTTGATTTAACTTCTTTAGTCAACCTTTGGATTAGCTTTAGATTCTGTAAGTTAACTCATCGGAACATTACTTAAGGCTAATCAAAATACTTTTCAGAAAAATAAACGCTTCTTAATTTAAAGCTGGAAAGCAAGTGCCAAGTCAACAAAGATTTGTTAAGTTTCAACCATTAACAAATTCTCATTCAAGATACGGCTAAAGAGAAAATAAAGTTAGTCAAGCTAAAGATAGTGATTGTGATTTCTGGATGTTAAAAGTTGAATATAATCATGTGTGCAATCATTACCAGCGTTTAAATTAATTTGATGAAAGTTCAAAGATGATTTTTCTGATACTTTTTTGAAAGTAACGAGCCAAACATTTTAATTATTTTGGTGCAATATTGTTAGGTTTTATAAAGAAAAAATTACTGGGAAAACAAATATTAATGAGATTTGAGTTCAATCACATAAGACATTGATATTATTCTTAACCTAAAATTTTAAGGTAATGAATTTATAAATCTTTATTTTTATATAATGTTCTACTTTCTTATTTCTAGTTGGTTTTAACCATCGGTTCAATACCACTTGTTAGGTTTTATAAAGAGAGATTCACTAGGGATAAACAATATCAATGAGACTTGAGCCCAAACACATAAGGCATGGACACCACTCTCAACCCAAAATCTCAAGACAATTGGTTTATAGGTCTTTATCCTTATATAGTATTTTACTTTCTCATTTCTAGTCAATATTAGACTTAAACTCACTTAAATTTCTAACAATTTTTTTTTATATATTTAAATAGATTCAGTGTTGAAATGAAAAAAAGATAAATCTCATATTCGGTGGCCAATCTTCAGAGTTGTCAATATAACTATGCACAAATATCAAATGAGCTACATATAAAGAAATACTTTTATTTATATATTAAGTTCTTTCAAAGTTGAGATTTCTCATTTTTCTTATACATAAATTGAGATTTGTTGTGGTACATTTGATAATTTTACATTATTTAAGGCTCGAAATTAATGATAATTTAAATGAATTTTCCTTTCCTAATATTCTGTGAAGTCTTTCGAAAATAAAACTTAAGTCGAGTTTCATGTTCATAAACATATAATACCTTGAATGGAATATTCACTTGATATTGTCTCAATAAATTTAAGCTCAGAACAATTATAATAACTGTAAAAACATTTTCACCTTTTCTTGTTAAAATTAAAAACCTTCGCAAAAGTAATATAGATTTGAGGCTGAGTAATGTTTTTCACGTGTAGAAAAAGTGGTAGGTAGAAGCTCGAATTCACCACCAACGCAAGATGATTAAAAAGAAAAAGGTTAGTAGTAGATTGGCCAAACTAATTAAAATCAAAAGGTTTGAAAGCCGTTATCCTTTAATTAAGCTTTTAAGCCTTATCATTAATCACCCGTTCAAAATAAAATTCAATGCTTATCAACTTATCACCTAATTCTTTAATTAATGCTTTAATATATATAAATATAAAAAGACTCTTCTATTGTATTTTTATTAGTTTTTTTATCTGTGCAACCCACAAGATTATTTAACTGTAATTTTTTTGGATGGGGTATTTTAAATGTATTTTCTTTTAATGGCAATCAACAACAAGTGCTATTCAATAATATATATGATGAAAATATGATGTTTTTAATAAATTATCAATTATATAATACAAAAAAGAAAATGTCATCCATGTTATGTAATCAATTAAGAACCTAGTAAAAAATATACATCTGGAACTTTTAGAAGAATTGTTGCTCTATTTTATCATAAGTTTTCTTTCTTATTTCTAATTTTAGAAAGAAAAAAACAACTGCATAAGTGTTTCTTCTGTTGTCTCCTTCTGTATCTGCAACAACCAAAAAATTATTTGATATTTCGTACGTATTTCAGGATTGCATTTGAGTTGTTTATATTGTTTGACATATTTTTTCTTTAATGCTAAGTCAAATATTATTATGAAACGCGTTTGAAATGTCAAATAAACTTAATGAAATTTGATTAAAAGAACTAAATCCACATATTTCGAAATATGAGGAATAAATTGGTTCAAAATTTCGAAATGGACTAATTCCAAAATTTATTAAAAGTTAAAGGATAAAAACATATTTAACCCTTATTTTCTTACTGAACATTACATTTTGAGTTTGTATATATTTATTAAAAGATTTGTTTAATTCTTCTTTCTTATTGATGTTTACGATTCGAGTTATTGATTTTAAATATTTTTTTAATTAAATTATTTTCACGTTATAACTTTTTAATTTTATGTTGCGAATTTTTTAATTGAATCTACAATTACAAATATTTTTAAGGACTAGATCAAATGTCCACTTAAAAAATATTTTTTTATTTATTTTTCCAATTTTTTTTCTAAGTTAAGATAATATGCTCGTCAAACTATATAAATAACTTAATTAATTACCAAGCTGTTTAAACTAATGCATCTTTACGGTATATTTGCCGATTAGATAAATGACCGATTAGTTTGCGTCTAGTCACAGCTCGATTGGTCGTTATCTAGGATGTCCTATCCATATTATATTGTATAGATGCCATGATTAGGATTTTTTATTTTTCCGTCATTTCAATATGTTTCTTTAGAGGTAGAGTTATAGCAATTAATATAATATTAAGTTATTATAGTAACTAATAAGAACACCAGTTACAGCACAGAAGAGAATCTCTTGTGTATTTTTCTCATCTGCTACTTTTTCATACTTTCTTTGTTTTCTTTAGTTTGTGCCTGGTTTTTAATACAAGAAGAGGATGTAAATCATGCATCTGAATACAATGACTTCAAATTATCTATTGACCATTCAAAAAAATTGATTTCGATATATTAAAAAAATGATATGTTTTAAAACATTTCAAAGAGTGCATATCTAGTTTGAAAATATAGCTCAAGAACAAGAACGGATAACAGATTAATAAAAAACACAAAATCTTATGTAGTTTTTCTATTTTTTCTTCAAATAAATATTTTTTTCTATTTTTATTTTATTTAAAAATCATTATCTGAGTAAAAAGTGTGAAATTGTGTTAATACTATTTACTAGGAATGAAGAATGATCGAATTCAACCGAACTAATTTAGTATTATTTGAATTTAATATTTTAAAATTTGTATTTGATCATTCAATTTATCCAGTTAATTAGATTTGCATTATTCAGAGTATAAAATAATTTCGTTGAACTTTTCAGTTTACGCATCTATAATAAATTAATTTTATATATGATTTTTTTTAATAAATAACATAAAGATAATACATTTTAATTGAAAAAATAATATGTGTAATTTTAATAATAATAATTATTATAATATATTATAATTTTAATATAATAACAATATAAAAAATAAAATTTTGAACAAATTTATAAATATAAAATTGTAAATTTAGATTAAATCAAATATTTATCTAAATTTGATGAAATCATTTATTTTTTAAATACCGTTTGTGTGTACGCATCGATATGTATAATGTTATATTAATAAATAGTAATTTTATAATTTGTAAAGTTAATAATATACAATAAATTTATAATTATTAAATATAAAGTGAAATAAAATAAAAAAATAAAAAAGTTAGATAATATTATAAAAAATATATAAATAATTGTTATTTTTTAAAATTTTAATAAATAATTATATTATAAAATTAAAATTAAAATTAAAAATATAAATATAAATAAAAGAGAAATGCTTAATTTTGTTTTTGTGTGTTAAATATTTTGTATTTAAAATATTTAAATACAAAATATACATGATGTTCTCTTAAAATAATATAACATTTAGATTTTATTTTTTAATGTATATAAATTATTTTCTTGACTGACTTGAATATATAGATAAATCATATTTTAATTTACAAAAATTATAATTTAATAGAAAAAAAAATTGATGCATGTGTTTGAATATTTTCTTTTTCATATTTTTAAATCAACATCAATTTGAACGGTGAAAATATGTGAAATAAAAAAATATAAGTTATAAAAAAGTTAAATATTAAAGTAAAATAAAATAAATTATTTATAATAAAATTTAAATATTAAAGTAAAAGAAAATAATAAAAATTAAACATAATTGTTTTATCGTTTATTTTAAAAAAAAAAAATATCGGTTAACTGTTCACTAATTGAATTATGTATTTTATTTTCTCATTTTTCTTCAATGATCTCTTATCCTAAATACCGCGCACACTCCAATTTTTAATTGAGACAATGATCGTGAGTTTCTCATCACCGTCAGTACTATATAAGGTCATATCGCCTTGCTCTCGTTATCCCACCTTACCACCTTGACTACAATTCTAACATCTCACACCCCACCCTGATATGTTTTTGTTTGAACCTTAACTATAACTAACATTTTATCATTCTCTTATATGTCTTTTGCATTTTTCTAATTTTTTATACTCATTGCTTCACTATTCTCATTTCACCTTTTTTTTTTCATCGTCTTATAATATTTTTCTTAAATATTTAGAGTTTTACCAATTTTGAAACTCTATATTTTCCACTTTAACAAAATAGTTAATTGTGTGAAAGGTGAATACCAACCAATTTAAGTTTGTCCTTTGAATGTTTTTCTTATTAAAAGTGTACAATTTGTTTATGTTATTGATTATACACTTGCTATATTTAATTTGAGGAAAAACATTATGTTTCAATTTTTTTAAGAGGGGCCTCACGATTGTGGTGTTGGTGTTAAAAAAACTTTTGGGTGTGACATTTTTTACGCACATTACAAAAACGACTATCATTTTACTCTATATTGATTAATTATGAAGGTGTAAAATTTCCCCTTAAATTTCCTCCTCCTTCTTTTAAGGTGTTTTAAAATTCAGCAAAACTAAAGAGTATTTCAATTAAGTTCCATTCAATTCGGTTTAGTTCGGTTTGGTTAGATTTAGTTTAATTCGGTTCAATTCAGTTTGGTCCGACTCAGTTCGGTTCGGTTCAGTGTGGTTAGATTCGGTTCAGTTCAATTCGATTCGCTTTGGTTCAGCTCAATAAAAAATATATAATGAATTTTTAAAATAGTTGTTAAATGTAAAATTAGAAAAATAAAATATGTACATAAGAGAAGTTTTAAAAACAACTTTTGAAGACAAAAAAGGTTTTTAGGCTAACAGTTAAAAGTAAATATTTATAAAATAATTAGTTTTAAAATAATAATTAAGGGTAAAATTAGAATAATGAAATATTAACATAAAAGAGAGTATCTCTTTATATATTGTTATAAATGAAAAAAAATAGTCTAACTAAATTTAACTATGATTATCTGTATTATATTAGAGTAACAAAAAAAAACTAAACTATTTATAATAAAAATTAAATATTAAAGTAAAAAAATTGATTTTTTTCATCATCTTATATTATTTTTCTTAAATATTTATGATTTTACCAATTTCGGAACTTTATGTTTTCCACTTTGATAAGATAGTTATTTCCCTGAAAGGTGAATACAAACATTCTTAAGTTTGTGCTTTGAATGTTGTTTTTATTGAAAGTATACAATTTGTTTAAGTTATTGTTTATACACTTGCTATATCTAATTTGGGGAAAAACATTATGTTTCAATTGTTTAAGAGAGACATCACGGTTGTGGTGTAGGTGCTGAAAAAACTTTTGGGTGTGCCATTTTTTACGCACATTACAAAGCGACTATCCTTTTCCTCTATATTAATTAATTATGAAAGTGTAAAAATTTTCCTTAAATTTTTCCCTCTTTTTTTTAAGGTGTTTTAAAATTCAGCAAAATTAAAGAGTATTTATGTTCAGTTCATTTCAGTTCAATTCGGTTCGGTTAGTTTCAGTTTGGTTTGTTTCAATTCGGTTCAGTCCGGTTTGGTTCAGGGCGGTTTTTTTCGGTTCAATCTGGTTCGATTTGGTTTGGTTCAGTTCAATTCGTTTCGGTTCAGTTCGATTCAATGCGGTTCGGTTCTGTCCAGTTTGGTTCGGTTTAGTTCTGTTCAGTGCGGTTCGATTCGGTCTGGTCCGGTTCGGTATAGTTCGGTTCAATTCGGTTCAGTGCGGTTCAATTCGATCTGGTTTGATTTGGTTTGGTTCGGTTCAATTCAGTTCAATAAAGAATATATAATGATTTTTTAAAATAATTGTTAAATGTAAAATTAGAAAAATAAAATATGTACATAGGAAAAGTTTTTAAAACAACTGTTGAAGACAAAAAAAAGTTTTTTAGATTAATAGTTAAAAGTAAACTATTTATAAAATAACTAGTTTTTAAAATAACAACCAAAGATAAAATTGGAATAACGAAATATGAACATAAAATAGGATATCTATTTATATATTATTATAGATATAAAATAATTTTGTTGAACTTTTCAGTTTATGCATCTATATTAAATTAAATTTTATAAATGATTTTTTTAATAAATAACATAAAGATAATACATTTTAATTGAAAAAATAACATGTATAATTTTAATAATAAATATTATTATAATAAATTATATTTTTAATATAATAACAATATAAAAATAAATTTTTAAACAAATTTATAAATATAAAAATGTAAATTTAGATTAAATCAAATATTTATCTAAATTTGATGAAATCATTTATTTTTTAAATACGTACGCATCAATATGTATAATCTTATATTAATAAATAATGATTTTATAATGTTGTAAAATTAATATATAAAATAAATTTATATTTATTAAATGTAAAGTGAAATAAATGAAAAAGAAATAAAAAAATGTAGATAATATTATAAAAAATATGTAAAAATAATTATTAATTTTTAAAATTTTAATAAATAATTATATTATAAAAATAAAAATACAATAAAAAAATTTAAATAAAAAAGAAAAAATCACTTTATATATAATTATAAGTTATCCTTCATCAAATCAGTCCGAAGTTTAAATTTATTGTGATTTTCTTAGTATTCGGTCCGATAAGATTTTTTTTGCTCACGGTACTGTTCAATGTTTAGAAGAAGTAGACTTTTTGTACAAGAGTGGATTGTTTCAAAATGTAAATAATGGGTTGATGGATGGACGTTTACCAAATTAAATTTTGCAGCTTTTTCTTGATGGCGTTGCCCATTCTTTCGTTCATTCATTCTCCTGTGGTTCAAATAAGGAAAAAAATTTCTCAGTATGGTTTGAAAGTACAATATTAAATGTATCTTTTTCATTTTGATTTTTCAAACGCTCCTTCCCCTAATCCTCATCATTAGATTTGACTGATTTGATGTTAGAAACTGAATTTCGTTGGACCCACCAATAAAGGACATTTCAATATTATTATTTCTCATTCTCAAAATAAAAACATTGAATTAGGAAGAAGAGATTGTAGGAAATAAGGATAAAAGAAAAATGATAACACAAACATCCTCTTTTTCACACTTCTTCCCTTCTGTCACATCCGTACTAAAGCACATTGCAGACGTGTTGCATAACAGGATTACGTTTCTTCTTTCATTCAAATATTCTTTTAGTATTTTACCTTTTTAGTATTTTTTATTTTATTTTAAATTCTATTTTTCATCATTTAAACGTTTAAAGTTTAAATCGAATCAAGTGCGTTATTCTATTAACTTTTATTGTCTTTATCAAAATCCATAATGATTTCCCACGAATGAACTATTTTATAATGGATATATTAGGTATTGTTATTTTGAGAGAAGAATTAAATGATACGGAAATGAAAAACGTCTCTATTGTTACAGCAATATAAAATTATATATAAATAATTTAAAATGAAAATAAATTTAATATATAAGATAAAAGATAATTTATTCAAATGAAGTTTATTTTTCTTTTTAATAGTAATTTTAAAAGTAATAATTTTATTATTATAATCTTAATAAATTATTATTTACATTATTAATTTTAATTATTTTGTTTTTCCATAATCAAAAGAATAAATAGAAGTGAAATCACTGTAATAATTTCAGAGACATTGTCTTTGGACAAAATACAGTGAACATAAAATTAGATAAGTGAATTAAAACTAAGTGTATATTTTAACGCTAAACCACATGCGGTAAAAATTAAATAATAAAATGGTAATTTGGTAATTGTAAATTTGATCATGTTACTCTTTGAATTTCACTATAAATAATGTAATTGAATTTTCAGTTAATTTTTTTAATCATCTCCTTCCATTATCTTAGATCACTTTCAAAAAAATACGTTTCACAGTCTAATCATCACATTCCATTTTTGTGTGAATAATACATCCATACAAAAACAAATTGTTAAAAGTAATCATTATAATCACTATAAACTATTATACATTATTTAAATAATAATATATTACAGTAACATAATTAATTGAAACACGGCAAACATTATATTAAAACGACTATTTTAAGGTAAAAATGTTGATTTGCTGGTGAAACTAAATAAAAGTATCAAAAATAAATTTAAAATTTAATTTAGTTATATAAAACTAATCAATAATGTGAAACTTTGCACTATAAATTTGTTTTATTTCAAAATAATTTTAATAATTGTATATATATTTCGAACTTAGAACTAAACATCAATGATTTGACAAATGATATATAATAATAAAATATGTATTGTAGATTTATTTTATTTTTATTTTTAATTGTTAATCAGTGTGATAACATCAACACAAAGTTAAATAAATTAAAACAAAAGTTAAAATAATATATAATGATAAAAAAAATATTATTGGAAGCTTTTTTGATGAAAAAAAAAAGTTGCTATGCGTGATGTCTATTCAGTCGTATGTGATAGGTTCAAAATATCTAAAACAGATGCCAAAGTTGATTAGATAAGAATGAATAAGAGTAGTGTTTAACTGAGATGGCCCAATAGACATTGGTTGGTAGCATTTATTGGTGAATTGATTCATGTTGAAACATATTTATTGGATGGTGCGGACATAAACCTCGTCGGCCCAATAAGCTAATAAGTAGCATTAAAGGATATAGTTTAGACTTTATTAAACAATATTCAACACAAAAACAAAGGGATTAGCAGACACTATTATTCAATAATTCATAATTAATGAACAACCATATGAGTTGGTGAACCGACGTACGGGGAAGAGGCTCATTAAAGTGACCATGAGAGGATCAATTTTTATTAAATTTATTTTTAGGACTAGTTTGGACTAAATGTCAATACAAAATAAATATTGAAATGAACAAAATTATAAACAATTTTAAAAATTAATGGTAATATAGAACAACACAAAATTAAAAGATATAATAAATTAAGATTGTTTTAACTACTTTCAACTTTGAAAATTTTCCTCGTAAATCATTCATAGTGAATTTGGGTATTTGTTATTCCATCCATATATGTTACTACAGTATCCAAACAAACAGATAAAGAAATGGGTAAACTATAGCAAGTGTTCATCTGAAGAAAAAAAATGAAAGAAAAGAAAAACATAATAAATGTTTATTTTTATACCGTTTAATATAATTTTTTATTTTAATGTTAATTCAAATATTATCATAAAATATGTTTAAAACGTCAAATAAATTTAATAAAATTTGATAAAAAGGATTTAATACACACATTTATAAAAATAAATGACTAAATTAGTATAACGTTTTGAAAAGGAATTAATTTCAAAATTCACTTAAACTTAAGAAAAAAAACATATTTAACCCTTAAAACAATTTGGATCATTTGAGCAATTCTATCAAAATTAATGAAAACTCTAATAACTATATACAACCATAAGTTAAAGAAATAAATAAGTGAGGTTGCTTTTCCTATAGGTAGTTGTCTATTAAACGACTAAATATATGTTAAATACAAAGTATCTTCAGTACACTTAGTTTTGTCAATTGAATTTCTTTATTAGAACAAAATCATAAGGAATAATACCTTAAGAAGATGGAAACGCCTTTTCACATTATATTTTAACATTATTAATATAAGTGTAATTTTTCCTAGTTTTTACAAATAAATTTGTTTTTTTAATTAATTGTAAATGGTTCTATTTAACTTGAGATGATTACACTTATCTTCGATTGCTGTTGTATTAGTAGATATAAGAAAGAGAATAAAAAGTTAATATTACTGGGAGATGGTGCAAACAATACATATACTTTTGTGATCAGTGTGGTGGGATATAAAATTGTGGTAAAAAAATGGATGAAACAAAAGAGTAGGAGAAAAATATACACACCCCTCTCTTGTCACACACACCTTTGACTTGTTCCCTTGGTCATTTCATTCCCGTAATCACAACAGAAACTTTCACAGTAAAACAACCGACATATTACTGATAATACATAAAGTGTAACATTAATTTCTCACATCAAAACACGATCATAATTGTGATAATCACTCATAATTGTGAAGTTGTTTCTCAATAAGTCAATGATTGCATAGTTTTAAATTTGCTAATGGTTATCAGCTATCAATAATGAAGTCAAGGAAAAAATAACTCTATTTGATGCAAAAATTAATGAGAAAAGAAGAGTCATATACAACGTTTAAAATTTTGAATTTTGAATTTTTCATTTTAGGGGAAGACATCAAACTTTAATCAGAACAAGTAAAACTACATAATTTTAATGACTTTACATAATCATTCATTAGTGTTTTATGAATAAGTGTTTAATTACCTATTATACTATGAAATGTAAATCAAGAAACGGAACTCTTTGATATTTTTCTGTGTGTTTGATTCAGGTTGAATAATTGATTCCGGATAAATTAATTCTCTAACAAAAATTAAAAATTAATTGTTTTTCATTTAACATAATTTTTTTATCTTAATTAATTTTAAAAATTAAACACGTATCGATTCTATATTAAAATATCAATTCTAATCGATTTTACTTCAATTTAATACAAAATCAAACATACACTCGGTCAACTCTGCCTCAAATTTTACCGGAAATTTATATCTCACAAATAGTTAATAGGAGTTTTAGTGTAAAAGGCTAAAAATCAATAAACTAAAAGTTATCAAACCTTTAGGAATGAAAAAAAAATTCGAGAATGGGAAATTAAATTTTAACATATGGATGAATAATGAAGAAATGAGAAATGTTTTTTTGTGAACGAAGTTAGGAATGAAGAATGCATATGATTATTTTTTTTAACTTTTGAATATGATATGAACACGGTAACATGGTTTAGTCGGTAACATGGTTAGTCAAGGTGTAGAAGCTATATAGATAGGCTCAGTCAGCTCTTCCTCAAGCAGAAGTTAAGTAAAAAAAAAACACTTAAACAAACATAACTAAATTTAAAACTATTAAAATAATTAAAAAAATTGACTGTTAATAAATATATCAGTAATAACTTTTTTCCAGTGTTACTTCTTTTATCAATTTGATTTGAACATAAAAAAAATAAGATTTAAATCCAAACTAGTAAATTATTGTATAATCATTATGTCCTTCATCTTAATACAATTTTTTTTTTAAGTATTATCTTTTTTCAAAAAAGAAATTATTGTTAACATATGTCACTCGTTTTTTTTTTTTTAAAAAATTTACTAACGAGTCTTTTGAAAAATTCATTGAGACATTTTCAGCTATTTGAACTAATCCATTTAAAGGATGAACATTAATTTCAGTCAAAAATCTTAAAACAAAATTATGATTTATATATAAAACCATAAACATTTTAAAATGAATAATTGAGAATTAAATCCATCATATTTACTTTCTTATTAAAATTTATTAATTTATGTATGCTATAATATTTGACATTTTATTTCTCGAATATTCTTTTTTTTTTATGTTAAAAAGTGTGCAATGAATTGTAAACTTTGAAAATAGAATTGGTAGTAACTTTGATCTTAAAAATTTGTATTTTGTTAATTACATCTGAATACAATAAAAATATATTTTAGCTCGTTTAAATTAAATCATTCCAAAATAATTTAAATGATTAAATTTAGTTAAAAATATATTTAAGTTAGTTTAAATTAAATCATTCCAAATGATTTTACAGAGTTTCTTACTTTGAATAAATTCAATACAAACATTTCTTGATGAAAAAGATACTTAAGTAAAAAAATAAATTTTAAGAAAAAATCACAAACAAGTGTTAGAGAAATTAACTTATACATAAATTAACCATTATTTTTCTCTAAAAGAAATTATTCGAACGTATTTTTATGGAAAAGGCATATTTTTTCTAATTAAAAGTAGTAAAACTTTGAAGTCAACGCTGATTAAAAACACTTTTGTCGTCTTGGCATATCGCACTAAGCAAGAAATCATGGAGATGTCCGAGGCACTCCGATTTCGATCACACGGCTTCTCCCTCTTCCCACGGGCACCCATCTCTTCAACACAGCACCCTCACAATTTGGTACCCATTTCACAAAAATTCAGTTCAAACACAACGCTGTCGGTGACAACAGCGAAGAAAAAGTCAAGCATCGAAGGTGTGAGCGAAGAGTTGACCGCCATCGCCTCTCTGAACCTTGACTTCGCGCCCTCGCGGAGACGGGTTCGTTCAGCTTTCACCGAGGTGCAGCAGAAGCTGGACCATTTCTTGTTCAAGGTTAGTTCTTACTTACCAATTTGTCACCTTTGCAATAAAGCTTTGGTTTCTGCGGTTTCATCTTTCAGATTTTTGCCTTGTTAAAGAATCACTCATTCATTTTGATGTGTCAATCTCTTCCCCTGTTTATCTTGGGTTGGCAAATTAGGCTGCTCCTGCAGGGATCAGAACCGAGGAAGTAAGCTTTTTCTGTTTTTGGCAAACAATCTCTATGTTCTTTTGTTCGTTTGGTGAAAAATATGATAAATTTGGTTGCTTGTTTATTAGTGGTACGAAAGGAACTCAAGGGGATTGGAAATTTTCTGCAAAAGCTGGTTACCTGAATCTGGCGTTCCACTCAAGGCTGCTTTGTGTTTCTGTCATGGATATGGCAGCACTTGCACTTTTTTCTTTGAAGGTGGTTTGTCATAATTGCATGCCTTAAACCCTAAGATATGTTTTTATTCAGTGTAATGATAAAATAATTGTCATTTAGTTTCTCATTTAATACTATGAGTTTTAGTCTTTAGTTGAGGCAAGTGATGTATTATGATCAATGTAACTCGTCTCATCTGGTGGGAGAAGTGAGTAAAGCTTTTGTTGTTGTTCTTGTACACTTGTACTGTAGTTGAGTGTCTGTTTTACTTCTAGATTTTGTCCTGTTAAAATTTATGAGTTTTGCATTGAGCCCTTTAAATAGACAAATTAAACAAAATATTAACAGAGACTGTACAGGGAAGAAAAATATTCACGAGGACTAAATTACAACTTCTTATTAAAAACGGGAAACAAAATAGAAAAGTCGTGAGTTAGAGTGGTAAAGCATACAATTGACCCTAATTTCATTTAGACAAGTAGCTAATTTGCCCTCTGTAGTATGTTGTACAATCAATTTTTTATCAAAGCTAAAAACTTGCCAAATTGAACAGAGGGAGCATTTGAATTTTTATTCAGGTATTGCCAAAAGAATAGCTGCTTCTGGGTATGGTGTTTATGCTATGGATTATCCAGGTTTTGGTCTATCTGATGGATTACACGGTTATATACCAGATTTTGATGATTTGGTTGATGACGTTATAGAACATTATTCAAAAATCAAAGGTAAGATTTTTTGCATCCATGATGTCATATTAATCACTATAGTAATTTGTAATCTTTCATATGGGAAAATGCATGCATTATATTTCAATTGACAGATAGACCTGAGGTGAGTGGGTTGCCTCGATATATTATGGGGCAGTCTATGGGTGGAGCAATTGCTCTTAAGGTACATTTGAAGGAACCAAACACTTGGGATGGAGTAATCCTTGTTGCACCAATGTGTAAAGTAAGCACATTCCTCTGTGTTGCAGTTGATGTCACTGACTTCATTATTATAATTTTCATGTCTTTGTCATATTATGAATTCTCTAGTTTTAGAGCATTGAACTGTTTTATTCATAGGATTCCAAAATCATCTGAAGAATAGCCTTTCTTGGGAATATTCGAATATGTATCTGATAAACCCTGATTTATTCTTGTTTTGGTGCCAAGATCGCAGAGGGTATGCTACCGTCAAGTGCAGTTTTGAAGGTATTAAGCATTCTGTCTAAAGTGATGCCAAAGGCAAAGCTGTTCCCGCACAAAGATATATCTGAGCTAACTTTCCGAGAACCTCGCAAGAGAAAAGTGGTTGGTAATTTTGTGAACCCTTAAATGTTCCATGCACCCTTGCCTTAATTCTTATATAGTGATTTCAAGTGCATGAACTGATCCACAGTATCTTCTATCATTGATTGTTGTGAACTTTGAAAAAACTTGATGCAGAACTAGTCCCTGAAAGTTTGCACAACTGTACAAACTAATTATAGGACTTTATTCTTTCCTTTATAGGCAGGTTACAATGTTATTTCTTATGATGATCCAACACGATTGAAAACTGGCATGGAGCTTCTAAGTGCCACTCAAGAAATCGAGTCACAATTACACAAGGTGGTTAGTTTTTGCTTTTTCTCCTCTGGTTATCTGTGATTTTTGCATGCAGTAACTGTCATATAAATATAAATTGAGAGAACATTTATATGTATTGAGAGTAATGCAGGTTTCAGCTCCCTTATTGATTCTTCATGGAGCAGCAGATAAGGTGACAGATCCATTAGTGAGTGAATTTCTTTATGAGAAAGCTTCTAGCAAGGATAAGACACTGAAGATCTATGAAGGAGGTTACCACGGCATCTTGGAAGGGGAACCTGATGACAGAATTTTTGCTGTCCATAATGACATTATCTCATGGCTTGATTCTAGGTGCTAACTTGAATGAGGGTTATACTTCATATTTTAGTCATATTTTTTATCTTAGTGAAAATGTAACCTTCACAAAATTTATCTCACAGGAATGGCACCTCTGTTGCTTCTTATTATGGTAGCTATATGTACATGTCAATTAGGCTTTCTACCTCATCAGAGGCTCATTTATGAATTTAATGTTATAGTTCGCTCATTGGCTCTTCAAACCAGGTGTAATACATTATTCCCTTTCTAGAGAGTTGTTTGTGAGATTATTTGTGAATACAGTGTGATTTTCTTTTTACACTGTTAATATGGAATACCTATCTATTTTGTTGACGATTAATCTCCAGAGGAGAATTGAGTTGCCATCTTTAATAAAGTTTTCCTTAAAAAAAAAAGAATTGAGAGATTGTGGAGATAAATAAAAATCGAGAAAAACCCAACAAACAAGAATTATAAAGTCATTTGCGGAATCAGACCAGTAAAATATCTATTCTTCTAGTAATTAATTGATAAATAGAAAATAAAACGAAAAATTAATAATATATTAAAACATGTTTGAATAAATTTCTTCTCAAAAAAAAAAGAAAAAAGGAATTAATCTTCATATCATAATATTTAAATTAGAAACAGTCTTCGAAAAACACTTTTATAAATTAATTTATATTTAAGCTAATTTTTATATATAATTTTTTTTTCTATTATTCTAATGTGGAAATCTTTATTGTGGAGTTCATCCAATAAACTATTTTCTTAACACCTACTTAAATTACATATTTTGTCATGATATATATATTTTTAATTTATTAAATTAGTATTTATGCTTAATTAATATTAATGTTCCTAATAAATTGGAATATTTTTAATTACGTTTCTATTAAATATTTAGTCAAATTATTAAAAGATGTGACATTTTTAATATGACATTTTGTAGATTGATGACAAGAAAAAAATGTCACGTCTTTAATCACAGAATTAACTGCAGGAACTTAATTAAAATATTGAAATAGATAATTTTTTAATAAAAATTTCATTAAAAGTATTTAAATTTATTGAAAATATAAAATTTAATTAATCTTTAATATTTATTTGAAAAGAATGAAAATAAATAAGTAGTGTGTGTACAAAAATAGATAGCACAAGACATGTTATATGGAAGAATTTTTTAAATAAATTTTTCTTGAAGAAGAAAAAAAAAATATGATGGAATACAAAATTCTTGCGGATGGATATTACTAAACAATGGTTTTGTGCAAATTAACATTTGCTGTATCATTAATGGTTCAGTTTTTATAACATTCATAAATAATACGAGATAATTTAAGAATAGAACTTTTAAATACTTTTATTTTAATTTAAGTATATTTTTTTTAAATTTTACATTATTTATAATTTTATCTTTTATCTAACTTTTAAGTTTATGTATATATTATTAGAAATAAAAAATAGAATAGAAAATTATATGAATATTTTATTAAAATGAATAATAATTATTATCTTTCAACCTTAAACAAAAGATGAGAAGAAACCGATGCAATAATAGTATGGATGAGACGAGAAACATATATGAAGGGCAGAGACATCTTCTGTTTTCTTTGGTCTCACCCTCGCACTTGCAGTGGCGTCTAAGAAACAGGCACCATGTCACTTCTTAACCAGCTTTTCAACAGAGGCGTTTTTGGAACTCGATGGTGATTTCCCATTGCTTATAAGATTTAACTTTTCTGATTCTCATAACTATACATGATTTAGGTTTTGGGTGTTTCTGTGTCTCTGGATGTTACGTTTCTCAATTCAGTCTCGGTCAATTTCTTTTTTTCTTTTCATACGCTTGCTCAAATTGTAATTGAAGTGTTTATTGTGTCAAATTCAATTTCAGTTTTGACTCCTTAGGGTTTGTTTACTTTCTTGAAACATGTAATGTAAGATAGTGAGGTATATTCAATGTGTATAGCCAGATTTTGGGTTGTTGGGGGAAACTGAACTATTCTGATAAAAGAGCATGGATCCTTGGTTGATGCATGTATCTAAGACTGTCCTTCGTGCGATTGTGATTGTTCGAAAGGTTACTTTGCACTTTGGATTTTGATGAATGTTCAATTGGTTGTTCTCTGAACTATCTATCTATTGCGAAGTACACCAGTGACCATTCGGCTTTTCCTTGTTTTTTCATCTTGTAGCAAAACATGCCTCAACCTCGCAATTTCACGCATTAAGCTGCTACAGAACAAAAGAGATGTGCAACTGAAACAAATGTGCAAGGAGATAAGCCAATTCTTGCAGGCTGGCCAAGAGGCAATTGCTAGAATCCGGGTAATCCTTCAAGGGTTGGTTAATAGTTGTTAGTTTCTGTCTGGATCTTTTCTCCCTGTGTTGTGACATGCCTTTTGTAAAATGTGCTGATTTAAATAGGTGGAGCATATTATACGAGAACAAAATATATGGGCTGCATATGAAATATTGGAGTTGTTCTGTGAATTTGTTCTTGCGCGTGTACCTATAATTGAGAACCAGAGGTAAGTCCGCGGGTCATATTAGTCCGCGGGTCATATTAGTACTTATTGGCACACCGCATACTGTCATGCTGTGTATTTTCTCTATGGTTAACGGGCATGAATTTTAGTACTCGTTCAAATCAGATTGTGATTTCCATGCTATTTTTCACAAATGTGAAATTGGTCAATCTTTTTGGATCTTTCTGCTTCACTAAAATTTACTAGTGATATGCTTTTCTCGATACTTGAGAAATCAGAAACAGGGAAAGTATGTGTACACTATTGGCAGTTTTTTGGTGAATGTAACAGTGAAAAATATATTAGATGGCCTCTATTGTCAGTTGAAACCCAAGTATTTATGATTTCATCGTTTTTGAATCTTCAAGGGGCGTAAAATATATATTTTTGAACATAGTATTAGAATCTTACGATTTGCAATTTGAATCACAATTGTATGACTTTGATATGATTTGGCTATTGGCATAAAGAGATGAAGCTGGGGGATGACTAAGAATATTATCAATTACAATACATGGATGAATTAATGCAGTTCCATATCACCAATACAAAAGAAAAGAAACTAAAGGAGTACTACTAAACACATCCTTTTTAATTAATCTGATATTTTAGTTTCATTCTTCTAAAACAAGGGTTCTGCATTGTGACTCACTCATTATATCTATCGTATTTGGCTGTACCCTTACTGCTTTAAGTCTTGTAAAATATAGGTTTCAAACACTCAGCTATAGCTCGTGATTCTGTTGTGTGGGACTTTAGGTCCCTTTTTAGTTTAAAATTATTGTATTTAGGACTACCCATTATTTGAATGATGTATTTCTAGTTATTCTTTGTTATGTCACCAAACTTTACAATTTCATACAGTTTATGAATCAATCAAATAAATAACAATAAAAACATATTTCACCAGGTGAGGTTGGCTACTTGGATTACAAAATGCCATTCTGTTTGTTTTAAATAAATCTTTTATAATATTGTTTACCATGAGATCCCTGCTGACCATTTTCTCCAATGTCCTCCTCGGTCTCTTGCTTTTCATGGGGCTAAAAACTGTATAGTGTACTCTCCTCACTGGTGCTTTCAGTGACTTTTGTGAATCTACTCTCTTCACTTGCACGATTTATGAATCATGATTCAAAAATTAGCATAACAATTTGCAATGTGAATTGTGATTCAATGACCTTGTTTCTGAACTTAAATGGGGTAAAATGTATGGTTTTAAACTTGGTTCAGCAAAATTGCTTTTTTTTATATAACATTAGGTAGGAATAGTGTACTTTGCCTATACTTGATAACTTTTTTATATTTGTCTGTGTTGTGTCTGTATATTGACCCTTTGCATACTGAAATATGTGACACTTTAATGTGATGTCTGAACTTTGAAATGAGACATGTTACTTCAAGTTTATTTACGGCAACTATTAGCAACTAAATAAATAAATGATTCTACTAGAATTTATTGATCTTCCATGCGTTGAATACTTTTATTTCTCTTTCAACTATAGTGAGTTTTATATACATTACACCAAATCACTTTCATGACAGAGAATATTCATTTTCATAACTGAATTGAGTTTTCAAACAGTTGCACCTTATAAAATTTAAAGCAAATTATTTTTAGTCAATCTTGAAGCCTTCCTTCTCCACATGATAGGGAGTGCCCCTCGGAATTGCGAGAAGCCATTGCAAGTATAATTTTTGCTGCCCCTAGATGTTCAGATGTACCAGACTTGTTGCACATCAAGAACTTGTTTACCACTAAATATGGGAAAGAATTTGTCTCTGCAGTATCGGAACTTCGTCCTGATTCAGGCGTAAACCGCACGGTAATATATCTTAATTGCTGCTTCTGAGTAGCATACTGTTACAGCTTCTAAACAATTGCATACTATCATTAGTCCATCTGTTCATCTGATATGATTTTTTCAGATCATTGAAAAGCTTTCAGTAACTGCTCCATCTGGAGAGGTAAAACTCAAGGTCTTGAGGGAGATTGCTGAAGAATACAATATAGCGTGGGATTCTTCTAAAACTGAGGCTGAATTTAGGAAAAATCATGAAGATCTTCTGGTAATTTTATCAGTAGATGCTTGTTTCTTCCTTCATTCTTTTACATTAAAATTATTATCTACTACTAGATTCAGAACATGTCATTGACAGTAGATAGCATCTGTCTCACTAATGAGTTCTCACTTGTCTAGCTATAATGGTCTCCTACCATCTTTGCCGCTGACACTGACCCCATAAATTACTGAGAGTTTAATCCTAATCTCAGGGTACTTTGGTCTTCGTGTGATAGTTCTTCTATGAGCATTGGGAAGTGACTCTAGCTATTGAGGGTATTTGTCTTAAATCTCCTCACATATCTTCTGTATATGTCATAGATATTCTACAAAGTTTAGGTTGTTTGTCGATTGTCTAACACAACCATCTCCTTTAATACGGGCTGGGGACCATGTAAAGAATAGCAACAAGGATCCAAGTGGGCAGGTTTATAAGTTAGATATTCCGTGAATGCAGGAGATCTCGAGGTTATCTGTTTTTCATCAATTTTTCAAATATTAATGTGTCTATTTTGTTCCAGTTTCCTTGAATTTTCAAATGTAGCTTGTTTAATGGTGAGTTTGGTGATTTCCTTGTCATAGACATGTTGCAGGACTAAAATTGTTTGCAGGGAGGGTCCATTTATTATTAGTGGTATTAATAATTTCAGTTATTTAGTCAAATGGTTCTCACTGCTTAACTCTGTCAGTCAATCAATTTGGCTCTACAGCGCCTTAGAGTTCCTTTGAGTTATATACGACTCAAATATACACGTTTATCTTAGCACTTGACATTTAGAAGCCTGTTTCTAGACAAGGGAAATCCAAATCTTGCATTCACTGACCTACGTATTATTTATAGATTTAAACCAAGTGTTGTGAACTAATATTCCAAGATTTTTGAAGCCATTATACTTTGTTGCCTACTTCTTTACTGTGGTGTCCGGAATTTACTCATCTTTTCTTAATTGTTATCATGATTTTCTCGTGTTACCTATAGGGAGGAGCGAAGCAAGTTAGTGCTGGAGCTACGCTTTCTCATACAGCCAGCAGAAATGGTTCTAATAATTCAACATCTCGTACTACGGAACCTTCTAACAAGTCTGTGCCTGATAGACAAGAATATAAACAACTTGAAGCTCCCAGCCTTTCTAACAATAATTTTTCATTGAATATTAATGAAATTGAACAGTCACACAAAAATAATGATGTTCCCGCTGGAGATGCTAAAAGTGAGACAAGATTTCAATCTTCTGATGTACTGGAGAAGGCGCGTGCTGCCATTGCTTCTGCAGATCGTGCATCAGCAGCTGCTCGTGCTGCTACTGCGTTAGTCCAGAGTAGTTTTGGATCATTGAAGCTGGAAGGTAAATAAATCTTCAGTGATCGTAATAGCGGAAAAGAAACGTTATGAACTAAATGCAAAAGGAGAAAGTTATGTTCTTTATATTACGGAGGTGACAGCTTCATACGGTAGTTTCAAGTAATAAGAATTGTGCGGTATGCATTGTATATTCTTAATTTCGTATATGTGTATCATTGTAACTTAACGAAATACTGAAGGGTGTAAACTTCTCTAAATCTGTCATTATTCTTGCTACAGTGAATAATTTATGTCCATTTTCAAAATTGTTATAAATATCATCTCAGGCATTTTTTTGTTGCAGTTTTCAACTCAACCCGACATGTGCAAGTGTGATGAGAGCTTCATGTGCGATTATATTTGACAGGATAGATATTTTTATTGACAACCATTGATTGTTATTATTTGAAGATGTGTGGGACAAAATGAGCAGTCCGGTTATATTCCAGCGTGGCTGTAATTTTTAATTCCAGCTGGTCTTATGGTGGGCTATTTTGGTTCACTTAAATTAATACAGAAATAATTTTTAATTAAAATTTTGAAAAGTAAATTATTTAATTTTTGAAATCAAGTCACAGTAATGAAATCAATTTTAGTTTTATAAATAATTAATTTAATATATTAATTATATCATATGTATATGTTTTAAAAAATAACATTATTTTTTAAAAAGTTTAGTAATGTAATTTTTATTTTTAAAGATGATCTGAGATATGGTTAGGTTGAAATCTATTTGAATTTCAGGTTAAGTAGGCAAGTTCAAATTATTTTGTAAGTTAGATTATATAATTTTTTTCTATCTAGTCCAGCTTGAGTTTTGGGCTTTTTGCCCAGGTCCGTTTTAATCGTATTTGTATGTTTGTTTCAAGGGTATTTCTTCTTGTACCTATATATTTTTACTGCACCTCCATATGTAAAAGGAAAAGATGCTTGTCATCTCCTTCTATGTTTTCTTTTGGTCACGCATTTTCTACCTCTCACTTTCTTCATTTGTAAGAGGTCAAAGATATCACACTGCATTTTGACGGAAGCCCTTTTAATTTTCAACAAAACTGTGTAATTCAGATTTTTTTATGCAAAAAATGACTTGTGAATTATGCAATCCGAAAGATAGTCACAAATTACACAATTCACAAGACATTTTTAGATTACACAATTCAGAAGTTTTTTTATGAAAGAAATAGCTTTTTGATTGTTCAATTTTAAAGTTTTTTTTCAAAAAAGTATTTTTAGATTATGTAATTTGAAAATAAAAATGAACTTTTGATTTATACGATCTACATGTTAAAAATGACTTTTTCATTGTAATTTAAAAATAAAAAATAAGTTTAAGATCGTACAATTTGGAAGTAACAAAAGTATGAGGTGTAAAAATAAATTCACATGTTTTACTTATGGTCCGCGGGTTATAGGTTGTCTTTTCTGTTGTCGTATTGGGTGAGCTAGCCCAATATTGTAAGATAAGCCCAAACAGTCTAAAGTGGAACTGAATAAAGTAGTCTTTTTATGCTTGGTTTGAATGAAAGTTGAAAAAACAGAAGATCAAATTCACAAAAGTCTTGTCTCTTCTAGAAATTGAAATTCTAAAGTTTCCCCGAAGAGGCTTTTAAACAGAGCACAACTGAAAAAAAAATAGTAAGAAGTCTATAATAATGTAAAATAAATTATACTGTTATGAAAAAACATATATTTTGATAACTTTAACGGTAATTATTTTTAAAATCATAACTTTAACAGTGCTTTGTGATTAGATGATCCCGCAAAATAAAATTGTTTTACAATGACGTTCCTATTAAATTCTACTACTCATAACAGATGAAGAGATATTACATTAAAGTCGTACTTAGCATACAAATTTGTTATCCTGAGTAGAGGAAAATAAATGGAATTGAAAAGAAGAAGAAAGTTGTTAAGAGAGTTAATAGAAAAGTAAGAGAGACAAAGATGATGAAGTATTAGAGTGGGGAGCATAATTGGTTATAAGGGCACCAAAAGAGGTGGTGGCAGGGCTAGAGAGGAAGTGAGTCAGAAGAACCAAAACATTCTTGTTGGCACTCCCAAACACCAAACACCAAACACCAAACACCACTAAGCTAGGCTAGGTGAGTAGTGACCACACACAGAGGCAGACTAAAGAGTGAACCCTCAGGCTGAACCCTAAGGCCCCTAGGTTTCACATAACACCCTTATAGCTCTACCCCTTTACACGCTATTACATCCCTTCTTTTTTTTCTACCTAGAGATTTTTCTCAGACAACAGATTTTTAGTTTTGTATTGTATCGTAATACACACACTGAGTGCATAATCACACACTTCTCAACCCCACCCACCCCTCTCTCATGCAACTCCATTCTTCTAGTCTCAGTCACAAAAGACACACAGTACCTATGCATGAAACTTCAGCAAACAGTTCTGTGAGAGCCACACTCACCGTACATTTATTCACCAGTGTCATCAGAATGAGAGAGAAACTCCGTGTTTGTGTGTGACAAAGATGTAACGTAGGTTTGCAGGGGGAAATAATAAGGACATAAGTGAAGAAGACCCAATAGTAAAGAAATTTTGGTGGAGTTGGTGGGGATGCTATCTCTTCACTGACCTTTTAAGAAGGGGCCTCCCAACCCCAAACACATTCTATGCATCTTCATATCTTTTCATTCATTTATGTTGCTTCATCATCCGTGGTCCCTTTTGCTTAAATCTCTCTTTTCATCTTCCAAACTGTTAACTTCAATCTAATGCTACATTAATTCTGCATCTGAAATTCTGGTATTTGTTTATCACTGTTAAAAATTAAATATCAAATCTGGGATGAAAAGAAAGAAGGAAGTTGAAGGTGTTAGAACTGTCAATAGTCAAATTCTAAATCAGGGACTGCATGCATGGTATTATGATATATCTATCCATAGGCATGAGGGTGAGAATGAGGAGGGAGAAAATTCAACTGACATTGACCTAAAGAAAGAACTCACATTGATTTTGCTGATGAATTGAAGAGTCCTTTTCCTCTTTAATTTCGTTTAACAGTCCACATTTTTCCATTGGTCGGTTTTAGATCTGCCCCTTGTTCCATTCTTTTGTCTTCAGCATTTTTCTGCATGCAATTCCTTTACAACCTTTTGTTTTCTCTTTTTAGACCATGCCTGGTAAAATTACATTAATTCAGATAACCTTTAATCAAACTATCATTATTTATATATAATAAACAAAACATTTTCAATATGCAGCATGCTTCATTCTGCTATTTGAATCATTATTGCTTTGCATCTTTCCAATTTGTCCATATATAATGTTGTTATTTATAGATACATATGTATTTTTTATTTTGTTTGAACTAATAAAATCACGATCACTGTCGTATATATAGTTTTGAAGAAATAAATAGATACATTAATGAAGTTTGAAAAAACAAATAGAACATATTGAGTCATTTGGAATTACGCAGTAACATTCTGATATTTGTTTTCGCACACTTTTTATTGTTTTCATACATCATATTTGATAAAAAAAAAAAGAATGACGTGCAAGTAACCTTGAGCAATCAGACCTAAATAAACAAATAATGCAACTGTACGATGACAGTGTAATGTATATCTTGGTGGAGTCGTACAATCAGATCATGATATATTTTCGGGATTGTGTAATTAGGCATGACTGGTTCTGTTGTTCAAATCGTTTGAGGGGAGTTCGAGTCGAATTTAAATGCACACGTATATATTCTGAAAAACAATCTTATTTTATTTTATATTTTATGATTTTATTGTACATATAATATCATTATAATAAAAATAACTTTAGATAATATTAAAGGAGACTACGGAGGTAAAAATGTGTTGTAAACATAACAAAGATAACACTTTTTTTAGAGGATGGACTAGTTCATAAAAATGTAGTCTAAAATACATTAAAAATTAAAGTTTTTATATTAAAAATATTTCTTCCTTCTTTTTTTAATTGAAAATGCAAAATCAAGTTTCAAAAACGTGAAAATTTGAATTTCTTCCCTATCTTTGTTTCTAAATTGAAAATGCTAAGAGCTCACAGTGCTGAAAATATGAAATTTTAAAAAACACGTACACCAAAATCGTTAACTGTTATGAGAATTTTAAGCAACGATTTTAAAATTGTTATCGTACAAAACCATTGTCTATTACCTACAGTTACGTTCATACACCTAAAAAACTGTTGGATAAACTTTAGCCCATATTTTTTATGGTTTAAGTTACAATAGTATATATATATATATATATATATATATATATATATATATATATATATATATATATATATATATATATATATATATATATATATTTATAATGTACAAATTAAACAAGATTAAATTGAATCATGAAAGATTCCTCACCTTTTCCTTTAATGATAAAAATTTACACTTAAGCTAAAATAAAAGAAGGAAAATGATATTTTAACCCACTTTTTTTTGACCCACTTTTAATTTATCACTCTCATCACCCTTAAATCTTCTATTTTAATTTTTTGTAGTGATGTGATATGATGATCTATGGGTGATGAGAGTAGGTTAAAAATGAGTAAAAAAGTGAGTTAAACCATCATTATCCATAAAAAAACAGGTTGCTTTAGTCCAAGCAACTAACTTTTTGTTTCTCCTTTGAAGTGTTTTTTTGTTTCTCCAACTGATAATTTTTCGCATATCGCTTAAAGCACATTAGTAGTTGTTTTAAACGACTACTAATGTGCTTAGAGTGACACTAGTATCATTTAAGCATTCATATATGTTCTTGGAATGTGTTTTATACTTTAAGGAAGACGTTCTTGTCTTGCTTTGAATGACGCTATGCTTCATTGAAGTAATTATCACATGAAGTGACTTTCTCACAGTTTAAGTGGGATTCTTTACTGCATTACTATCACTACCGAATTGAAATATTTTATCACAAATATTTTGTAATATCTGGTTTTTCGGACAATATTATTTTCTGTTATATATATGGATTCTAATAATTATTATTTTTGTGAAAGAATTTTCCGTATTTTTAACGTTTATACTTTGCTGTTTGGTATCTGGGTGTAGTGCGTCTCATGGTATGCACACACAATGCTTCTTGCTGTGTCTTGCCTCTATGATGGTTTTTGTGATCTTTTTGTTGGTCTTTTGTTGTCGCAGTCTTCATGCCAAGCTTACATATGCACAGGTTCTGTATTTATTGTTTTTACTGATAAAAAGAAGAAGATATTTCTATCATTACAATTGTTTTTTTTTCACTAATGATAATCTATGACTCTTTCAATTTTTAAAATATTTTAATAAACTATTTTGATTGAAGAAATTCACTCTAGCTACCTCTTTTTTATCGTATTTCAGTACGTTCTATAGCCAACTTTATAAACAAATTATCATTTAACCAATTTTTATTTAGTAAACAGTTAGTTATATTGCTTATTTTTATATATTTAAATTTTGTAAATAAATATGATAAAAACTATCAAACAAATATTTATTTAAATTTTTACCCAAACTAATAAAACATCTGGACTTGCATTGAAAAGAGAGAACCATATTTCAAAAAATAAACCAAACTAAACTATACCACTGAGAACTGACAGATATACAGTGGGGCAGCATAAAACTTTGTCTCTGTGCACTGCATTCAACATATGTACGTGAATTTACATATCTTCTGGTTTTGCACAAAAAAAAAATTGTTGCTTTGAACTTTGAACTGAATTCTAATTTTACACTTCCATGGTTTATTTGATGGACCTAAAATTTGTTGGAATAAACAAAAGTGTCATCATTTTTACATTATCGTTTTAGAAGTACTTCTGAATCTATCTAGATTTTTTTTTTAAGTTATATATGCCATTTCAGCCAAACTTATTATTATTTAAGGTGTTTGATGACCACTTCAGAGAATTTTTTATTTCAATGATCACTTTTTTTATCATAATATTCAAATATATGATTTTATTTAAGAGATGGAGTTATATACCGTTCTGGTTAACGACATGATGATTCAACAGGGGGACAAAGTAGAGGGAAATCATTTTTCATTTTCTCTTTTACATTTTAGCTATCAATTTAACATTTTTAAATCAGTTTGGTTTGTTGATTCCCAGTTAACCTTCATTCACGCGTCAGTGTTAAAAGAAAAATGGTGATATTACACCATCCCTTAATTTATCAGAAAGGCCATACAAACACAGACATAGTGAACATATACAGCATTGAATTCCCAAAATGCACTCCTTTCTTAAAATTACTGAACAGTTCATTCAGAGAATTGCGTACCCTAATTTGAAGAGGCGCGAATAGTAATGCACGTCAGTTCACTACAGCATAGAAATGCGTACCCTAATTTTGTTGAGAAGAATTAAACCCTAATTTTGTAGAATTATACCAATTCAAAGAAGCAGATAAGAAATGTTAATTAGTATAATAGGAATAAATAAAAGAATTATGGTAGGTTGTAGTGGGGCAAGGTTGGTAGAATAAGAGTGAACAGTTGGAAAACGTAGTCATAGTGATAGTGGAAGTGTGGTAAAATGCAGTACAATGTTTGGACCAGATGATATGATATGAGAGAGAGAGAGAGAGAGAAGAAAGGTTTCAGAGTGTTGATGATGAGATGAAGTATGCAATGGAAAGACAGAGAGAGGCCCCAGGGTATAGAGGTTGAGTCATTTATGAGTTACTCGCATTGCATGCATGCCTCTGTGTCTGCATGTTTTTATCTTCTCGGGCTTCCGACAACTGAAGACAGTGTTGTGATGAGTGAGTGTGTTCATGCAGTGAAACTCCGTGATATAAGCAAGGGAAAAAGGATCATGCGTAGGGCTTGATGGCTCTTCTTTTTCTGTTTTGGGAAAGTTGGTTCCATTCTATTATGGTCCACCATTGCAATTTTGCGAGGTACGTACATATATACGTGCTGTGATGTGCTGCATCTGCATGCGTCCACCATGGGAACTCTGCTATACACTATTATTGCCTGCATGAACATCAATGCAATGGAAACTGTCTTCTCTTCTCAGACAGGCACACTGTTCTGTGCCATCCATCTTTGTTTGCCCGGCCCAACCTTCCACTCTTACAACATTTGCCAAGTGTCATTGCCTTTCAATGTTCAATCACAAACACACAACACTAACTTCTTCTTTCGTTTCCTTTATCAACCACTTCATCAAAATTTTTCCTGTAAGAATCAACCCAAAAATATACTCAAACCTCATCTCTCTATCATCCTCATTACCACCGACAACTTAATATATATAATACACCTTCTTGCAGGTACTACTGTTAAAACGACAAAATTTTTATACAGTACCATATGCAGTAATCATATTCTTCATTAACAGTACCTAGGTATAATTTATATCATAACTAATATGTGATCGTTTCTAGGGAGCTTTTTTCATCGACAATTAACTTCCCATTCGTTTTTTATATATTAGAAACCATCAAAAGAATTTATTGAAGCATTGCTTTTCATTCGCTTTTCTATCTAGAAATAATAGAATTGGATGGATTAACAAAAGTTGGACTGTAATTCTTTTCGTCGCATATTTTGTTATTGTGAAAAAAGACAAAATAGTTTTATTTAAATTTATCTTATGAGACATAACATATATATTACTCACTCGCAGTTCCCATTACACTACAAAATAAATAGTGATATATAATAAAGACTTCGATTGATGTAAATTTTGTACGATAAAAATATTTCAGCTTTCACATGTAAATTATGTCTATTAATAAATGGCATTTTTGGTTATGAAATTATATAAACAGAGAAATTATTATTAAATATTTTTGACTAATTGATGAAGAAAATATTGTTTTAGTGTAGTTTTGAAATGAGGGAGATTGAGTATTACATATTGGTTATTGGTTATCAAATATGTGTAATCAAGTGTACGTTGGTTAAAAAAAGTTATGTATTTTTGTTCTTGGCGAATAGGCACTCTGTTCCTCCAAGAAACTGTAGGTTAATGGCATATGTAGTGAAATGTCTAAAGCTAGATGCTAAATAAAATAGTGTAGTTGAAGAGAAAAATTGGAACACCAAATATAATTGTCCTTTTCATGATAGTTATAAGTTGTGCTTTTTCGTCACAACGAAGCATAATTCAAAAAACATACCCCAGTGATAGTTCCTTTAGGTTCTTGGTTTAGACAGAGAGAGAGAGGGAGAGAGAATGGTTTAACTTTTTTTCTTAACTAATTATAAGATGCATTGGCTGGAAGCAATATTATCAGAAGTTTGAGATTGTGCTGTAGTATTCTATCAGTATTCATACCATGCCTTCTGATAGTTGTGTTTGCCGTGGAGGCTGATGAAGATTTCAAAGATATGAAAAGAACGTCTCATAAGATTTTATAACAATATATATTCTGGCACTTTCATCGATAACATTACAGATATAACGATAAAAACCTATAGTTTTTTACAGTTTTATGATTTGCATGCCCATATATCAGCTGGCTAAACAAAAAAAAAAAATTAATATAACAACATGAGGTAAAACTGATGGCTGAACAGTGCGATGAGCATATAAGAAAATACAAATTAAAGACATTGGAAATTGGCTGTGGTAGACATTATCTAAAGAAGAATGTTGATAGACCAATACATACATAAACACTTGCGAGAACTAAAACATATTTGCAGACACCCGTTGACAGAACACGATGCAAAGCATAATTAGACAAATTATTTTGTGGAGGATCGCTGTCAAGACATGATACGTTACATCGGCCATACTACAATTGCTATATATAGTGTTTGATTTACAATTGGACAGCTGTGATGGATGAATACAAGTTAGGTTTTTTTTTTTGACTTATAAATGTACTGATCATTTTATATTACAGGTACACTATATTATGAAAACTTTTTATATTTGTATACGGGTTGGAACACCGCTAGTGTTCTAAAATATATACATAAAAAAAAATGGTTCAACATTTCAAACACTTTCAACACTTCTGGATTGATTACCTAGCATGTGAACATAAAAATCTATTATTTTATCTATCTTATTGTTAGTTAGGAAACAACTATTGCAAAGAAGAGTTTCAAAGAAGAACATGAAAATTAAAAAAAAAAACAAAATAAATAATTAGTTTCAATTGACAGTAAGGATATAATTCAATTGATTTTTCATTTTTATGCAATATTGATAGTTCTAACCTATTCAATAAATAATGTAAACATATCATATATATATATATATATATATATATATATATATATATATATATATA
>Ga0209589_1000559_pt1 | contig 53238 bp, 27 predicted proteins | sample CowpeawhiteBW_FD_187525 | JGI IMG/M metagenome (GOLD analysis project Ga0209589, IMG submission 187525) | Root nodule microbial communities of legume samples collected from California USA - Cow pea white BW (SPAdes) (version 2) | ecosystem: Host-associated > Plants > Roots > Nodule | place: USA...
TTTCTTGGAAATAATTCTTCATATATTGGTGGTGAGCATGATCAAAACATTGATTTTTGATTTTACTATGATTGTTATCTCAGGGGTTACTTAAAAATTTATTTAAATATTTGAATACTAAAAAAAAATAATAATTTTTAGGTGGGTTGGTGAGCCAACCCACTTAACCCAGCAACCCGTGGTGGGTTGAGCCGGGTTACAAAATTTCTGGCTCACCAGAAAGTGAGTCGGGTTGGGTTCACTCATTTTCAACCCGGCTCGTGGTGAGCTAACCCGTGTAAGTCTGGTTGGCTCACTTTGACATGTTTAGAGCATTCATTAGATAGGTCACTGATAGTAATAAAGTGTGATCATATAATAATACCTTCTTTCTAATGCTATTTACTTAAAAGAACAAAAAACTTTTTAGCACTCTTCATTTTTTATTTTTTTTTACAAGAAAGAACATAAGCAAAAGCTGTAAAATTTGATCTTTAAGATTTAGGATTATCAAATTATAAAACATAATAGAGCATTAACCTTGATTCATAAGAGATCATGTGAATATACGTTTTTCAATTTGTAATTTTGTGTGCTCTTCAACTATAGTTTCCCAATCTATCTTTTTATCTTTCTTTTCTCTTCTCACATGTTTTCTATATGTTACTGTGAAAAAAAAACTTATGACCAGAAACAGAACCTCAACCTTTTTATAAACCAACGTCCATTAAATTAGTTTTTATTTTTTTTATTTTATTTTATTGTCATTTTCTATAATAATAACCAGCAAATTTTTAAATTTAATTAAATCACATCAATTATAATATTTTTAATTTTAAATGAATCACTAATAAAATTAATTAATTCCAACAAAAGCAAGACATGTTCTTAATAATATCTAGTGCAAAGCATTTTGTCGTGAAAGACCATGTGGGCAAGCATTATAGATTTGAATTATTGGTTCTGAGAAGAAACTGATAAAGTTGTGTTTGGTTTTTCTTTTCTCTTAGCTAATGATTTGCAACAAATGCCCTTGCTAGAGTCATGTCATTAAAAGATAATGTTCCAATTTTGTAGCCAAAAAATATTACGTTTCTCATCAAAGGGGACATGAGATGAGTTGATGTTGTTCACTTCTGAAGAAGTTTTTTTTTTTCATCTGACACATAAATTTAATATTAATTGTTTTAAATTAAAGCTGAAATTTCATCATAATAAAAGTTAGTATTAAAGGGTCAAGATGTTATTTTAAATATATCAAAAGAGAGGTTCTTTTTTGATAGGTGACGAGAAATGAATAAATGGGTGAAAATAGAAATAAATAGGAATAACTGATGGAGGTAGGTTTAATAAATTTAAAAGTGGTGTGACCTATCAGTACTTTTTTATTCTATTTTTTAATTGTTTTTCTTATTTCTATTTTTTTTAAACACGTTTTTCACTTATTTTCGTCAATCTCTTTTATTTCTATTTATATTTATTGATAATTTTCTCTTCTCTCTGTCAAACAAAGTGTTAGTGTGATAACATTATAATGAACTGAAATTTAAATTTCTTTGAAAAATATATGTAATTCTTTGATATCGCATAACAAATATCTTTTCAGTAAATACTTTCTTTTCAATTTTTTTATTAACTCATAAAATCGTTACACAAATTTCATCAACTAACAAATAATGGTTTTAAGTTAGGAAAATTCTAATAAATTTTCTATTTAAAGACAATGAAGTAAAACATTAAACTTTTTATTTAAAAATATGATAATATAATGCTTAAAATTCATTAATTTTGACACATAATAATATCTAACAGAAGTTTTAAAATATTAAAAAAACATTTTTGACACGAATCAAACTGAAAAAAAAAATATAATCTTTAATTTTTTCAATTAAATTATTATATTTTTACAAATTTAAGGAATTTGTTTCTTTTTCTTCATCCACTATCTTTTAATTTGAAAATTATACAGAATGAATATTTTTTTATATAAATAAATTTCCAATAAACAAATTCTTTCAATTAAGAAATATTAAATATAAAAATCTTGCTGTCTAAGTAAACGTAAGACTAAATAAAATGTTTTGACTATTTTAGAAAATCAAGAAACAAAAGTGATAGTACTTACATATTTGGATGGGTACGAATGTTTATGCCAAAAAATAAAATAATAAAAACTTTAAATGAGACTTAAGAGTGTTGGGTGTTACGTGTTATTACCAGTAATCATCTAATAAATAATAATTTTATTTAATATAACTCACAATCAACATCTTTATTAAATAGTGCATATGATATGATATTGTAATTTAAATCTCTAACTAAAAATATTATTTTTTCACATTTCTTTTTCCCCTTTAACATATATTTTCTTCTGGAGAAAGAAAATAGGAAGAATAAGAAAAAGTAGTTGAGAAATAATATTTTCTGTTGTTGGGTTGGGTGTGTATAGTTTTAAATAGTTGAACATTACATGTTCCTAACTTTGATCTTGAACTCTCCTTCAATAGGACCCATTCTCATGTAACACCTACCTGTATTCAAGCTTTATTTAATACACACCAGACAAATATGATCACAAAATATGGGCAACACAAAAATAATATCAAAAAAGAAACTTTAATTTTGTGCAAAATATTTTTTTTTTACAGATTTGTTTATGTTATATCCAGAAGTAAAGATTTTAACTGCTAATAGCAAAGTAAGAAAATAAATTCAAGAATATTTTTTCCCGCTTATGATTGCTACCCAATTACATTTAATGTGTACAACATTTTATATGGTTTTTTATATTAACTTTCTTAAAGGTCATGTCTCAGAAAAAGTTCTGATAAATTGACAATAAAAATTTAATGCGCAGGTTTATTAAACTCTAGAAGTCAGTTATATATTTATTATGTGAATATTTTTATATTTGAGCATTTTATTTTCTACACAAAAATAGATTTAGTTATATAAGAGATAAATTACGTATTATAAGAAAAAATTAATAGAAAATTTTTGCATTGCCAATGGGGTTACCTATATATTATCACAAACAAATTTAAAAAAAAATATATTTTGAGATACTGAAATAACAGTGTGGGTCTCTTAAGAAAAAATATTTTCTTTTAAGGAAAGCTTAGAAGAAAAAACTAAGTTAACTTAAAAAAAAAAAAATTAAAATGTGTATAAACTTGAAGATAATTTCATTAAACGTTTATTTTCTAGTTTTGTATAAGGTAAATTATTTATATCACCAACCAGCTATCAACCTCAACATTCTTGTTTGAAGTCCATTAAACTTAGTTATTTGATTTGAAGTCTTTTGAAGCATTTGTCCAATGATATTTTCTTCTTCTTGGTTTGTGGCAAACAGAGAATTCTTGGATCAGTTAATCTTCTTCCATCAAAGAAAACAGTTATCAAGATACTCCAAGGTGTCAGTGGAATTGTCAAGCCTGCAAGGTACTTCACACAAGTTAAATCGGTGTTGCAGAGTACATTTTCTCTAACTTAAAAAGGACTATAAATTGGAAATGTAGCCTTAAAAATTGTTCTTTAGTGGGAGGATCTTAGTCTCTCAATTGAACCTCACCTTATGTCAAATGAGAAAAAACAAAAGAAAAAAGGGTTTTTGTTGTTGTTGATCCTGTTGAAATCTGCACAAAACTATTTTCTACAGGGAAAGGTGCCTCTTTCTGTTTCAAATCAAAGAAATGCTTTTAGAAAAATGCACAAACAAACTATGTTGCTAACTTCTTATTGTTATTTTTTATTCTTTATCTGTATATAAACTTTCTCAAACACTCTCCAGATTGACCTTGCTTTTGGGGCCCCCAAGATCAGGAAAAACTACACTGTTGCAAGCACTTGCTGGGAAACTGGACAGGGATTTAAGGGTTGGCCATCCTCTTGCTCCATCATCAATAAACTGGACATTGCCTTGTCTTGTTTTTAAGGATTTCATTGTTAAATTTGTGTGCTAATTCTTCTATATATATCTCAGTTGTGCATTATTTCTTACACGATGAACATGATTGGTATCCCAGAATTGTGATTATAGATTCTACTTCTCACCTAAGGATCATAGATAAAGAAGTCAAGAAAAAATAACCAATAAAATGGGAGTTTTGACAATGCATCATCAAATTTATTCATCAACAGGTTTCTGGAAGAGTCACTTACTGTGGTCATGAGTTATCAGAATTTGTTCCTCAAAGAACATGTGCTTATATTAGTCAGCACAATGTTCATCACGGAGAGATGACAGTAAGAGAAACGCTGGATTTTTCTGGACGCTGCTTGGGAGTTGGAACACGGCATGAACTACTAGTAGAATTGATAAAGCGAGAAAAACAAGCTGGACTTAAACCAGATCCAGAGATAGATGCCTTCATGAAAGCCACAGCAGTGGAAGGTCAAGAAACTAGTCTCATTACAGATTATGTTCTCAAGGTTTGGTTCCTCTGTTTCTATTTCATCACTGTGCTTTCGGTCGCTATATTTATCAGGTTTCTTGCCATCTGACATATCAAAGACAATGAACTCAGGTTCTTGGATTGGAAATATGTGCTGATACTTTGGTGGGAGATGAGATGAGGAGGGGAATATCTGGTGGAGAAAAAAAGAGGTTAACTACTGGTATGAAAATTAGGTTTAATTACTATTTCAAAAAAGTAACTAAACCAAAAAATAATAAGAAAATTTTATCTTACTCAAGAGAAGATGATAGTCTCCTTCAATTACTTCTTTCCATTCTAAAATCTCCTGTTTTATGCAGGTGAGATGTTGGTGGGACCTGCAAAAGTGTTCTTAATGGATGAGATTTCAACTGGTTTGGATAGTTCCACAACCTTCCAAATTGTGAAGTTCTTGAAGCAGCTAGTGCATGTCATGGATGTAACAATGATAATATCTCTTTTACAGCCTGCACCAGAAACATTTAACCTTTTTGATGACATAATCTTGCTTTCAGAAGGCCACATTGTCTACCAAGGTCCACGCGAGAGTGTTCTCAACTTTTTCGAGAGTGTAGGCTTCAAATGCCCCGAAAGAAAAGGTGTTGCAGATTTCTTACAGGAAGTTACTTCCAGAAAGGACCAAGAACAATACTGGTTCGCAAGGGACAAGCCTTACCATTATGTCAGCGTTCCTGAGTTCGTAGCTCACTTCAACAATTTCGCCATTGGCCAACAACTTTCCCAAGAACTTCAGGTTCCTTATGACCGAGCCAAAACTCACCCTGCTGCGTTGGTTAAAGATAAATATGGACTCTCAAAACTAGAACTCTTGAAGGCGTGTTTTGCAAGAGAGTGGCTACTGATGAAGCGCAGTGCTTTTCTATACATATTTAAAACCACTCAGATTACGATCATGTCTTTGATTACTATGACGGTGTTTTTTAGGACACAAATGAAAAGTGGTCACCTTGAGGATGGGGTAAAATATTATGGTGCACTGTTCTTTAGCCTCACAAACATAATGTTCAATGGAATGGCTGAACTTGCCATGACTATTTTTAGACTTCCCGTTTTCTTCAAGCAAAGAGATTCACTGTTTTATCCAGCATGGGCTTTTGCACTTCCCATATGGATCTTTCGAATTCCTCTCTCTATTGTAGAGTCCGGTTTATGGGTTGTCCTTACTTACTACACCGTAGGGTATGCTCCAGCTGCAAGTAGGTATGAAAATATGCTAATTCATGTAAAAGAATCAACCTTTCCAGAAGTTTATGATTTGTTATCTATCTGTGTTTTAGAAAAATCTAAGCTACATCAATTATTGCAGATTTTTTGGTCAGTTCTTAGCATTTGTCTGCGTCCATCAAATGGGTATCTCACTGTTCCGATTCATTGCTGCTCTTGGGAGAACACTGGTTGTGGCAAACACGTTTGGTTTCTTTGTACTGCTACTTGTTTATGTTCTTGGTGGGTTCATCATTGCCAAAGGTGAGCCTCATTATTCTTCTGCGTTCTCTACTCAAGTAACTGTGGAAAGAAGAATGGTTCATGTAACTTGAATAATTTCCTTTACAGATGACCTTGAACCCTGGATGCAATGGGGCTATTATGCTTCTCCTATGATGTATGGTCAGAACGCCATTGCTATCAATGAATTCCTTGACCCAAGATGGAGTGCTGTAAGATCTTTAACATGTGGATAATTTTTCTCTTTTTCATTTTCTTTGAAAACTGCATTCATTTATCTACTTTCCAGCCAAACAGGGACAGAAGAATTCCTGGGCGTACAGTTGGGGAGGCCCTTCTCAAGGTTAGAAGCATGTATACTGAAGAATATTGGTACTGGATTTGTATCGGTGCTCTCCTAGGCTTTTCTCTGCTTTTCAACATTTGTTTTATAATTGCTTTGACGTTTCTGAATCGTAAGTTCTCTACTGCTGCTTGTTTCTCATACTGCCATAAAACTGTCTCTAACAACATCTTGAATACCAGCATATGGAGATTCTAAATCTATTATTATAGAGGAGCAAATCGAGAAAAAGGAAACTGCAGAAAGGAGTTCCATTTCAGCTGGTAAATCATTTGGAAGAACTAAATCTTTTACCTTTTTCTTTCTTATCATGATATATTGTAAAATTTGAGAGAATGTTTTATAGTTTCAGTTTCTGTTTCGTTTCCTGTTAAATAACCTTTTATTGTTTTCCTTTTTACTTTCTGTTTTCAATTTTTTTCTGTATAAACTTTAAAAATCAGGAAACAAAGTGAAAATAAAAAAGTATTTTCTAAACCAAATGGTACCTAAACTTTCTTGCTGCAATGTTCAAAACCACCAAGTTACTTGGATTTATCACTTTCATCACTATGTGCACTTTGCCCAGCATGGTTTGAAATGAATTTTCTATCTGAGCTCAGCTAGGATTTTGTCATGTTTTCACTTCAATTTCATACTCAATTTTTATTTACACCAAATGTATTTCTTATCAATACAAAACAAACTAAATGGTTAGATATATTGATATGGCAGAAAAAAACAGCCGAGAGAATTCAACTCCTGAAGAAGACACTTTAACAACCAAGAGGGGAATGGTGTTACCCTTTAGGCCTCTATCACTTGCCTTTGATCACGTGAATTACTACATCAATATGCCTACGGTAAATTCTACACACTCTAGCCAAAATTAATCATCTCTAACTGTCATTTGCTTCAGCATTGTTTCTCACTACTTCCTTTTCCTACTTTTGACAAATATCTTTGCTGATTAACTACTTCTACAATTGTGTTAATCTTCCAATGTGCAACATTTTAACAGTGTTTTTCGTATCAGGAAATGGAAAAACATGGAATTGAAGGGAGTCGACTTCAACTACTAAGAGATGTCAGTGGTGCTTTCAGGCCTGGAGTACTAACAGCATTAGTAGGTGTAACTGGTGCTGGAAAAACCACATTGATGGATGTTCTAGCTGGAAGAAAAACTGGTGGTTACATTGAAGGAAGCATCAATATATCTGGTTACCCAAAAAAGCAATCAACTTTTGCTCGGGTTAGTGGATATTGTGAACAGAATGATATCCATTCTCCAAATATCACAGTGTACGAATCTGTTCTGTTTTCTGCTTGGTTGCGTCTTGGCAAGGAGGTCGACAGTAAAACAAGGAAGGTGTGTTTGTTCAAATCAACTCTCATGATTATTCTTCGTTGAAGCAACTGTTACAAAGAATTATTCTTAAACAATTTCTGTTCTCGCAGATGTTTGCGGAAGAAGTTATGAACCTGGTTGAGCTGCATCCAGTGAGAAATTTTCTAGTAGGTCTTCCTGGGGTTGATGGTTTATCAACTGAACAAAGAAAGAGACTCACCATTGCTGTAGAATTAGTTGCCAATCCTTCCATCATCTTTATGGACGAGCCAACCTCTGGTCTTGATGCTAGAGCTGCAGCAATTGTCATGCGTACTGTCAGAAATACAGCGGATACAGGTAGAACTATCGTCTGCACAATTCATCAACCAAGCATTGACTTATTCGAAGCTTTCGATGAGGTACAACTTCCAAATATTTAGAAGATGAAATTATTATTTCTATGTTAATTATAAGACTCGTTGCTATCTCAACTTAACCTTCTCTTCAGCTACTTCTGATGAAGAGAGGAGGACAACTCATATATAATGGTCCCTTAGGTCAACAATCTCAGAAGCTTATAGAGTACTTTGAGGTGAGTATGACTTCTACACAGCAAAATGTATACATTCTCAGAGTAAATAATCTTGTATACTATTTGCAGGCTATTCCTGGAGTTCCTAAAATCAAAGAAGGTTATAATCCTGCAACTTGGGCTTTAGAGATCAGTTCTCCAGCAGTTGAGACTCAGCTCGGTGTAGACTTTGCAGAACTGTACAAGAAGTCAGAATTGTATCAGTTAAGTATTAATTGAAGTTGTATTTGTGGGAAGTTGTAGAGATAAGGGTAATTTAAATTAGGCTAAACCCTAAACCCTAAATCTCATCTTATAAACCGATTTTATGAGATTGAATTAGGCTTAATGTCCAACTTTTAATATGGTATCAGAGTTATGAGTTAGAGCTAGTGAAATTTGTTTTTGTTGGACATATGATTTCACCTGCTATCAGACCAACCAGTAATGTCAAGTCTTTCGCTCGGGGCATATATTTCTCGACGTGAGGAAGTGTGTTGGAAATTTCACATCGACTAGAGAAAAGACCAATTTAAAATATATATATATATATATATATATATATATATATATATATATATATATATATATATATATATATATATATATATATATATATATATGGGTGCAAACCTCACTTTACAAACCTGTTTTGTGGGGTTGACTTATATAGTTGTGAGTGCAAATCTCACAAGTGTCAACTGTTTCACTTTTCTTAATCTGAAACCATTCATGGTCTTCTCTTTTCATTTCTGACATCAACTATTTGCAGGAGGAATCAAGAACTCATTAAAGAGCTAAGCACACCTGCAGAGGGAACAAAGGAACTTGATTTCCCTAATAAATACTCTCAGTCCTTCATTACTCAATGTATAGCTTGCTTCTGGAAACAGAACTTGTCCTACTGGAGGAATCCACAGTATAATGCAATCCGGCTCTTCATGTCAACAACTATAGGTGTTATTTTTGGACTCGTTTTCTGGAAAAAGGGAAAGAAAATGTAAGTCCATATATGTTCTGCTATGTATTGTGCTTACAGAAAAAATGGATTAACTTTTGATAGGATAACCCATGAATCAAGTGAGATCAAATGATACTGATAGAACATTCCTCAAAAGGAAAATACCATGTCTATTTTCTCGATCATGAAAGGTGACTAAAGTGAGGATAAAATGCATTTTCTGCAGAGATACGGAGCAAGATCTAATGAATCTAATGGGAGCTGTCTTCACTGCTGTTTTCTTTCTTGGAGGGTCCAACACCACTAGCGTTCAACCCATAGTTGCAATAGAAAGAACAGTCTTATACCGTGAAAAGGCTGCTGGATTGTACTCAGCTTTACCTTATGCAATTGGTCAGGTAAATGCAGCTATCATTTCACAGAAAAACAAGACAAAAACAATTGATAGTTTATGTGCGTGTACTAATTCTCAATGACTGAGCAAATTTATGATATCTATGAACATTGTGGTGCAGGTGGCAGTGGAATGTATATATGTTGCAATACAGACATTTACATTTAGTCTTATCCTTTTCTCAATGATGGGGTTCCTTTGGCAAGTTGATAAGTTCTTGTGGTTCTACTTCTTTATGTTCATTTCCTTTGTCTACTTCACTCTTTATGGCATGATGACTGCAGCTCTAACACCAAACCCTCAAATTGCTGCAATTGTTATGGCCTTCTTTCTGGTGTTTTGGAACGTATTCTCAGGCTTCATTATCCCAAAATCGGTAAGTATACCAAACAATAACTAAATAAACTGTTCACTGGCCTGCATTAAATGTAGTTCAAACATGATACTTTAAAAATGTACTAGTTGAAATTGAAACCCTTTTGCAATCTATTCTTAAAAGTCAGCTTGGATAAACTTCTCACCCAACTTATGAAGAAACTGAATGAGAGACATGGTATTGGTTGTGCTAATTTTAGAAACTTGATTGATATTTTATTTGTACTGAATCACAAGAACTTCCATAACAGCTTACAGAAACTAAAACTATCTGCTTCACATGTTTTTGCAGAAAATTCCAATATGGTGGAGGTGGTATTACTGGGGATGTCCAACTGCATGGAGTTTATATGGCCTAGTGACTTCCCAGGTGGGAGACAAAACTAATAATATTGTGGTACCTGGATCAAAATCTGTGTCAGTAAAAGCACACCTTCTACAAGAATTCGGCTATGACTATGACTTCCTTGGAGTTGTTGTTGTGGCTCTTATTGCTTTTGTCACATTGTTTCTTCTTGTTTTTGCATATGGTATCAAGGTTCTTAATTTCCAGAAGAGATAAGTAAGTAACACAGATACTATACATGAACAGAATAAACACAAACAAAAAGTGAAAGAGTAAGACATTTGAAGTTTTTTTTAGAATAGATAAGTAGCATTATGCTTTTCCATACTGTCTGAAAGTCTTCAATTGTATCTAGTTAGTGGTCATTGTTCAATATCTGAACTGAATCAACATACCCTTCCAAAGTGTACAAATGAAAATGACTGTTGTGGATATTGGCTGTTTGAGCATATGAACTACGTTATTGCAAACTCTTGTATTTGTTTTTGAACTTATAAGCACCAATCATGTTAGCCTCTGACACAGTAAATTTCACCTTCTATTTTATGAATCTGCAAAATGACATTTAGAGACAAACAATAGTGTAAATGAATAACTTTTTTTGCTGAAAGCAGATAAATTCTACCTGAAAGTATAATAATGTAGTTACTTATATTTTTTTCCGGTTTGTCAGAAGTATTTTTCTTCGGAGATAATTCAACTTAAGAAATGGGTGGTCGTTAAATGTGGGCAAATTTTTCAACGTAGATTCAAATTTTAGTTCGTCATGGTGTGAGAGACCAATTCCTTATGCTAAACATAATCTTATTAGTTTAGTTGTTCATGTTGATTCTTAAATTGCAGCAACTTTCTTTTACTGAAGTTAAGTATCTTGAAAATACTGTTGGAATAATAAATGGGTAATTATAGTGTTTTTACAAAAACTATTTTAGACGAACAACAGCAATTTTGTTTAAGCATGAAACAAATAAGTTACCAAATCAAAATAAGGATCCGTATGGGTAGGAAGATAAAATAGGACCAACTACAAAAACTCAAATTTCATGTTCGGAACTTAAATTAATTAATAAGAGTTTCATAAAAACAGAGATTAACATTACACATAATCTTAAAAATCAAAGTATTATTATTGTTAGTGAAAATATCGGCTCAATACAAAACTAAATATTATAATATTTGTTAAAATAAAAATTATTTTAAAGGAATTATAATTTTTTTATTCATTTTATAATGTTATAATTATATATATTTGAAGAATTATTACTTATTATAGGTAACTTTTATAATAAAAAAAAAACTAATTATACTGATAAAAGTAAAATTGGTAATAAATTATGTAAAACTATTCAATTCTATTTATTTATAAAGAATAAGAATTTCGAATAAGAGAAAAAGAAAAAGAGATAATCAATTATATTAATAATATAATTAATAATTATGAATAGATCAGGTTCCTTTCTTTTTAACTTTTTCATGTTTCACGTTCAAAAAACAACATAATTCATTAGGTCACAGTATAATCATTGAGATTTTACATTTTTAAATATTTTGTAAATATAATAATATATAATTAATAAAAAATCAAATAAAATAATATTATAATAATACCTTTTTAATTTCTTTGAATCCAAGCAAATTTCAGTCATTTTTACCTCTTTCTCGTCAATTCTTTCCTTTTTTAATCTCTCATTTTCCATCCTTCAATTCCAACAAAAGCTAATCCAAAGAAAGGTTAAAAGAACAGCAGAGGGCAGGCATTCACAAAACCAAAATTAAAAATGTAACCGTTGGAAAATCCGAATTGTTAGCGCTCACATAATATACAAAGATGCGTAAGTCCCACATGGCTCGCAGTAATGTCTGATCATGAATTGTCTGAAACAAATTCAACAACTTATAAAATTAGCCACGTACTTTTAAAATAACTTAAAAATGACAACCAGAAACTAATAAACTTTGTAAATATTTATCTTTAAAAATATAGTAAATGTAAATTCCAAAAATAACTGGCACCCTTAGACTTAGTTTGATCAAATACAAATTTGAGACATGATTTGGGTGCAATAGTTAAATCCTAAAAAAAGCTCAGGGTGCTGCATAAGCTTTGCGTCAAGTCCGGTGAAAGCATTCAAAAGCTGAACACATATCTCTCTCACAAAGGACTTTGAAATGAAATTCCAGTTCCTGAACTACATACATATCATAAACTGCTTATGGAAAAATAGATTATGTAAATTAGATCAGTCCACACTCCAATTCAATTCATCAGAGTAACATGAAACGACCTTCTTCAATTCAACGCCATGTAACTATCGCCTCTCGTCAGTTTTAACAGGAGCTTTATCCAGGTCATCAATCTCCTTCCTACTCTTTACCATACTCCATTTCTTACTATTGAAATCTAGTTTGTCAAAGTCCTCAGCAATTCCAACATAACCATAAAGAATATTCTCCACTTTGGCTCCCTCCTCTGTCTCTCCCATGTTACAGTTTTCAATACCTTCAGATTTTACTCTCTCATATTCAGCTCTACTGCGATTATTATCAGAAAGATATTTATGAAGCCTCTCTGCATCTCCCAGCCCACCAAACGTGCCCAGGAATTTCACCAATACAATACTTTGGTCCGCAGGCTTCCCTAAGCACAGTTTGATTCTTCCTCTCACAAAACCTTTGCCTGAAAGGTCAAAATAAATTAAAAACTTCCAAATTCACAGTTTAACAGGGTAACAATGAGTAAATTCCATGGAGGAATGCGAGTTACATGCAATATAAATTTGAGATTAAATTTATCAGTAATTCCGTAAACTATATAAAAATGATAATTAGATCCCTAACTAAAAAAATGTGATTAGACCCTGATCCTATAATTCCTAAAGGACGCTTGCATCAGCTTAAAATAACAATTCATGATCATTTTAAAAATCCTAAGACTAGATCACAAAAAAATTATGATATAAAAGACCCAATTACAGTTTATTTTAATGTTTAGAAACCTAATTAAAAATTACCAAAAAGATTCAAGGACCTAGTTATTATTTTAACCTAAATTCAACATGCAGTATTTAGAAACATGCATATTCCAGTGGATGATTGATGCATATAATCAAATTAAAATATTTAACTAGGTAACATTTGGTTCACTAAAAATTATGTTTTAACTCAAATAATTAATACTGCATACTATCATAATATCCAAACACAAATTACCTCTTAGAAACGCCTCAATTGTTTCCATGCTTACAACCTTCCAGTTTTGTGGATTTTGATCAGACATGGATATGTTATGGATGATAACGATAGGAGGCCAAAGGATCAAATCCTCCTTTTGAGAGAGAGCTTCAGCTGGGGGCAATACCTGGGGAACCCAAGTTACTGTATCTTGAGGAACAACGGTATCCCATCCCATCAGAACACAGATTGCTTTGTGAAGACCCATGTGCTTGGCTCTCAACCCAGCCTTATGGGACATAAAAGCATGAGTTACTAGACGTTGAGTGTCCATGAATTCTTTTGACGAGCTGTTACCATTAAAAGGGATAAATGGGACACAAGAACATGTTAAGAACTGCAACAGCGATAATTACACTTAAGAAATAAAACTTACTGGCAACTTGAACATTATAAAAAAATTTCAAGCATATGAAACAGAACATAGGGAATTCAGAAAAATGAAATTACACTATTTCCATTACAGCATAACAAACAAAAATCAAGTCTAAAGCCTAGAGGAAATGACAAGCATTTAAATAAAATAAAATTTGGTGGTATCTTCAAGATTAATAACAGAGAAGTCAATAAAAAAAAAAGATAAATAGCAAACTACTAGGAAATCATAATCTTAAACAGTTATCAGAAATACGATAGCATACAATCACTTGCATGGTTGACTGAGTATACCTCAGATTACAATCCTTTTTTTTCATTCACAAATTCCCACGAGATTAAAAAAATCATAAATTCTCTCAAGTAATTCCTACTAGAAAAATCATTAAAACCCCATTATATACATTTCAAAGTCTTAATCACTACACAAATGCAGCACAAGTCAGTGAGCACCTGAAGCTTCCATCCTCTGCTGCTAAAATCTAAACCCAAAATTCACAGCTTTAGTAGGTCCAGGATGATCAGTTATAGCCAGAAGTCATCATTACTATGTCATGACATATCACTATGTCAGAACAATCCTTTTAGTGGCTGTAGATGTTAAGTCAATACTTCTACCATTTACCCTTTGAAGATAAGAAGCATAAAATTTCTTGTCCCAGATTACCATACCTTTTGTCCCTTCCATCCTAAATATAATTAATCTGCAATCTCTAAGGCACCTAAAGGCTAAAATAAATACTCTTAAGAGATTATATCCATTTTCAAAATATAGTAAGATGGTAACAAAATTCTAACCTAACTTAAAACCAAGCAACAAGGCAGTAAAGTTAAATCTAACTTCACCATCATTAAAAAGCAAGGACACCAGTTCAGCTAGCTTTTCTGACTCATGTTCGTTCCAAAGGAGTTAACCAAATGTTTGATCCTATAGCATGGATTCGTGCTATCAAACTCCCCAAATATCTGCCTTAGTAAAGCACAACAATTATACATACCAACATGTTTACTTCCAAAGTTTGGGAACCTAAAACGTGATCCCCGGAATAATAGGACATGTACTTGACTCCATCTTTGTGTTAAATGCTAGAGGATTCCTTATTCAATATGTGAGAGCAGAAGTGCTCCATTTAATAAAACAGCGTCACAGAAAAGAAAACAGACCTTCTGCCACAAGCAATGCAGTACAAACTACCCGCTTTTCCCTGGTCCTGGTACCTTCTTTGCACATATAAGTTCAGATTCAACTTCTTGGAGTACAGTAAGAAATTCTCATGTACCATTTGATTAAACTCCTCAGAGCCCTCGGTTGGCTCAGATTCTGCAGCACTTATCCAATCTTCAGATGATTCATCATTAGCTGCATGCTTATTCTCATCATATCCATGATACTTTTTCCAAACTTTAGGTTGCTTTTGAATTGCATTTCTCTTAGAAAAATGCTGGGATTTTGACCAGTTTGAAGAACTAGACTTTGAATGGTGCTTTATATTTTGATTGGAATACTTCCGAAATTGAAGGGAATTCCTTGGTACATGTCCCATAGAACCTTGAGGTATAATAAGTTCATCAGATGGAAAATCTTCTTCATTCTCCAACTCATTATATTCATTCTTATACTTCCTGTACATCTTGGGGTTAAATTCAACATTACCAGATGAATACAACATATCCATGTCCTCCTCGTCTACCCATTCTTCATTTTCATATGCATCTTGAAAGTCTTCAGTTGCACCCCATTTACTTGATTTTATGGTTCTCAAATCATGCATATCTATTTCATCATTGGCATTGTATTTTCTTTTCATAAGTCTCTCTGAGTACTCATGAATGCCAATATCCTGTCTCATGTCCGCCCTGACAGCTTGTCTATAGGTTTCTGAATTATGTTTAGACATAGGTGAACTTTGAAACCTTTCTTGCTGGAGCCCTGGACCAACATCTCTTCGAGATTCATATTCTGTTCTTAAAATTGGTAACCGGTCAGCCTCAGGTGCACCCATATGTGAAACTTCATAATCTTGTGGCATTCTTTTCCCATTTTCAAGATGATATCCAGATCGCATATAAGCCTCATCTTGCATTGATGTAATTGATGTTCTTCTCACATCATGATAGTCATAATACTTTGGCTTCTGTATTGCAGGGTGATCATGTACAATAGCCCTTCTTTGATTACCATAAGAATCTTCACTTTTACCATTTCTATCTAAATCTGGATGTGGAATATAAGGTCTGGAAAACTCCCTATTATCATATTCCGTTACAGCTTGCTCATAGTCCAATCGACCATGAGGCACTGTCCTTCTAGGTAAATCATCATATTGATATAAACGTTCATCCTGTGCTGCCCTTACCTGTGATTTATAATTAAGATAATCCACATGCTCAGTCCTGGTAGGACTAAACTCACATCGTTGGTGACATGTCATATTCCTTGATCCAATTTCAAGAGCTCTAGCAGGGTCTAAAACTGTCCTTTGCCCGTGCCCACTAAACCCTGCAGGTTCTGCAAGTTTCCCGCTGCTCCTTGACAGATCATAAGATGCAGGTAAACAGATGCCATCACCGTGTGAGCATAGAAATTCGCTCCTTGACATTTCTATGGAGGAACCTCCATAATCCCTCATGTGAGAAGTGCCTGCAAAATCCTTTGCATAGGAGGGAGATAAGGCAGAATAAGAAACATCCCTAGCATGAAGAATAGTTTTATCTGCCCCACTGTGGGACTCTGTGAGGGGTATCTTCTCCATAGGTAGTCCGTCTCTGTGTTGTAGTCTATCGTGATCAAATCTCCTACCTGTTGGTACACCCCTCGACGGTGGAGGAAAGTGTCTACCGGTTTCTTCGTACCTCATTGTCACACTTACACCCGTATCTTGAACAGACCTATATTTATAGGATCCTCCAACTTCATTTTCACGTACCACAAACTTCTGATCCACCATACCACCCTGCCCACCACCCAACCTGCCCTCAACCAAGTCCTTCTCTCTATCAAGGTAAATGCGCTTTGCATCCAAGTTTCCATTATCAACAGAGTAATCCATGGCTTTTGACAACTCATACCTTGCTCTCGGGCCTGGCGGTGGTGGTGAACAACTTCTATCACAGCTAACCCCATCATCAAAGTGTGACCTTTTCCTTACTGCTTCCATTGGAGGTGACCTTGACCGAACCCTACCACTCCTTCTACCACCACCCACACGCTGCCAATCATAATCCCTCCCTTCAAACCCATCAGAACCCCCTTTGCTCCCACCACCACCCCTTCTCGCCCCATCCACCTTCAGAGGGCTCATCTTTCTCTGCTGCACCGGATCCGACCCGTCTCTCCTGTTTCTCCTAAACGGGTCGGGTCCCGATTCGAATCGGTGCGGTGCAGCGTGGTCTTCCTCGCGCCGTCTACTGTATTGCATGCTTAATTCAACAAACAAACGCAGACCCTATATACCTTTTCGGTTGAATTGGGTAATTCCCAAAGGGATCTTAGGAAAAGCGAGAAACCCTACCGATGCACAAACCCTAACCCTAGAAATATTTTGACCGGAGATTGCAGATAGAGATGAAGCAAAAATCTAAGTAGCGATTAATGAACGAGATGAAATTTATTGATGGTGGCAAACCTTTTTGGGGAAAGCGCGAAGTTCAATAAATGCAGAGAGAAGTAGTAGAGTCATGGCAAGAGTTTGAGTGGGTAATATATTCAGCTTGTAGTACTAAGAAAAAAGGGAATTGAGGATTAGAATCGGAAAGAGAAGAGAAGAGAGTGTGATGGACGATTGGGTTTTTGGGTGAAGCACTTCAACTGAAACTCCATTTGAGATTCATGGCTTTTCGTTTCTGCTCGCACCACCAGGTAATGGCAAAATGCCAAATTCGATATTTATTTAATTGATAAATCATAATGATAGTCTTTTAATTTACTTTTATGTTTCACCTTTTTTAAAAACTTTAATGTAATCTCTTTTTCTAAATAAATTTTAGATTTAAAAATATTAACAGTTATAAATTATCACAAAATAATAATTTTTTAAAAATAATTTATTATCAGTAATAAATTACTATGAAATATGGTCATTTTGATATTTAAAATTTAAAATTATAATAATGATAATTTCTAACTGGTACTGTGTCAACCGTGTATAAAGAAATATAACCAATACCTGTATCGCACAAGTCAACTAGATTTGTTTTAATATATAATGATGACGTTGAAATTTCTCAAACAACAATATAATAAGACAGTGATCATGTGATATTTTATAATATTGTTATATATATTATGTCGACATCATATACATGCGAGGTAAAATTGAATTATATATATATATAGATATATTAGTTTCATGTTATCTAATGGTTTAAATATTTGTTCAACTTAGTTTTTGTGTTTAATTTGGTATCTTTTATGTTAAATTATATTTAATTTAATCATTTTTGTTTACGCTGTTTAATTTGATAACGGTAGAATATATTACATGAACTATTTTATTTTAATTATGATTGTTTGTGTTTCATTCAAATAAGTCTCAATTTTAGTTAAATATATTTAATTTAGTCTCACTTTTCATTTTATTATTTTTACTTTTTATTTCATGACCCTTCATCATTATCATCACCACCATCATTGTCGTCGCTACCACCACCACAACAACAACCACAACCATCGTCACACTAAAATAACCGCCACCATTACGTTAAAACAATAACTTCCACCACCACACTAAAATCACGTTCACCACCATTACACTAAACCCACCAACAACAACACTCACGGTGGTATGAGTTTTAGTGTGATGGTGGTGAATATGGTTTTAGTGTGGTAGTGGTGGTTGCAGGTGGTGGTGATGGGTTTAGTTTGGTGGTGGTGGTGGTAATGATGACGATAGTGATGGTGGTGGTAGTGGTAAAAGATCATGAAATAGAGAGTGAGTGTGATGAAGGAGTCCATGGTGAGCGTCGTGATGAAGTGGAGGTTAAGAATAATGAAATAGAATGTGAGACTAAATTGAACAAATTTAACTAAAATAGAAATTTATTTAAACAAAACACAAATAATCACAATTAAACCATGTAATGTGAATAATGTCACTTTGTCCACTCTTCCCTTATCAATTTAAACAACGTAAAAAAAAAAGATAAAATTGAACATAATTTAGGAAAACAAGAATCCAATTGAAAGTGCAAAAAAAAAAAAACAAACTAGATCAAAACAAAGATCAAAATAGTATTTAAACATTATCTAATTATGTAGATAAAGATAAATTTAAATAAGAAATTGAAAGAGAGCTACATTAGAGCATATACATTATCTTTTCTACATGTACATTTTTTTTCTCAATGCAAAACATCCCAACCATGAGTATAGAGATGATGATCTTCTTATAACAATATGTGTCTAAAATGTGTACGAGAAAAACATTTGAAACCAATAAGCAAGCTAATTTAATTAGAGACCCAAACAATCACATTCTTAAATAGCTCTCTCTAATCCTTAGTTATTTTAGACTAACCGAAACGAATAAAGAAACTAATTTAAATTGTAATACTATATATTATATATAGAATCTAGCTTAACCTACATTTTTGCGAGTCAATTGCTCGATAGGTCTAAACAGATCGGACCGATCCATACAGTCACCTGTACTAAGTCTTTCTCTCATTTCTTAGAGTCACGCACTCACCACATTCTTGTGCTCTCTACTTACCTCTTCCTCATCAATCTCTTTATTTTATCTGTGGAGAACACGTACCTGCAACAATGGACCCTCACGCATTCAAGGGAAACACAAAAAGGGAAAATACAGAAAGCTCTTGAAGAAAATGCAGGGATTGGAGAAAAAAACTATGGTATTTTTCTCATTCACAGTATTTATACAAAGTACATGTATTTAAGAGAGTACAATGATTATGTTATTCTAGCTGTAAACAGAACAATAAATTAACTGGATTACAATATTCAACAACAATAATATTTTACACAAGAACAAATTATTCTATAGCTAGAACTGAAGCGAGTAGTAAAAAATAATGTATCCAAGTGATATTATTTAACGAATTAAATAATATTAGTGTAATATACATTTTTATACGAAAAACATAATGTAATGTTTTTTTCTAAAAGACATATATTTGGTTTATTTTACACTTATAGAATGACAAGTATTTTTTTCTCACGATCTTCCACGTTTTAAATCTGAGAATGTTACAACAAGTTTGGATTCTTTATTAAGTTTTATCTCATGTACCTTTAAAATTCACTAAAGTTATTAATTTTGAAATATATTAAAATTATTTTTAAAGTATTAAAATAATGTATATTATGTTTGGATTTCTCCTGCTTTTACGTGTCATAAGTGTAAACTTAAACTATTTTCATGTAAATATTAAAAAAGAAAAATAAACTAGTTTCTAATATCCTAAAATGATCAAATTATTCCAACTTTCTTTAACAATATTTAAACAAAGAATTGGGAAAACAAAACACAAAAAAAATACATACAAGCTTGGAGTAGAGTTATCATAACTAATTCGGTCATTATCTTAACTCGTTCAATAAAAAAATGTATTATTGAGAGTGTTAATTATGAATAGTGATTTCTAAGATTAAATTTATGTATAATTACTGATTTGGTACCCCAACTTTTTGGTTAAGTTCAATTTGGTATCTATATTTTTGGTTTCTTCAATTTAATACCCCAATTATCTAAAGAGATTCAATTTGGTTCTCTCTGTTAAGTTGGAGTTAACACCATGTCCGTACAAGATACGTGTCAAGCCATGAAAATTTTTATTTTTATTTTTTATTTTTTTTTTAAATATTCTTTTTTCAAAAAATTTAAAAATTGCCACGTGTTAGTTTATTATCGTGTCACGTGACAACTTACAATCATGATACGTGACAGTGGTAATAGTTATTTTCAATTTTGTCCTCTATTTAAATTTTTGGTTCAATTTAGTACCCAATTTTTTAAAATGATCCAATTTCGTCCAATTTGAGACCAAATTAGTAACTAAGTTTAATTATAACTTATATATACATGTTAAAATAATTATTTTGAGTTTATACATCAAATCACTACACCTAAATATTCAAATTGTAATTAAGCTTATTTACTAATTTGGTCTCAAATTGGAGAGGACGAAATTTGATCATTTTAAAAATTTGGGTACTAAATTGAATCAAAAATGTAAATAGAGGACTAAATTGAAAATAATTATTACCACTGCCACGGAATGTAAGTTGTCACGTGGCACGATGATAAAGTGACATATGACTGTTTTTTAATTTTTTGAAAAAAAATATTTTTTTTAAAAAAATTAAAAATTTCATGGCTTGACATGTGTCCTGTACAAACACGGTGTTAACTCCAACTTAACGGAGATGACCAAATTGAATCTCTTTAGATAATTGGGGTACTAAATTGAACAAACCAAAAGTATGGGTACCAAATTGAACTTAACCAAAAAGTTGGGGTACCAAATCAGTAATTATACCTTAAATTTACTTGACCAAGATGATAATTGTCACAAAAGTTACTTGGTAAGTGGCAGAACATCAAAATGATGCAATTTTTTTTTTCAAAATTATTGAAATAGATATTTTTGAAAAAATTACGTAAATGAGCAAGTCACGTGAATTTGATACGACTTCTTACTTTGAAGAAATCAGAATAACATGGATTTAGTGCAAAGTATTTTTAAGTTAAAGTCGTGTTAATGTGACATGATTTTAGTTTAGTGCATTTTAAACTGAAGTTGTGTCAAGATGACACAACTTTAATATGTGCATCATTTTAAATTAAACTAATTTTAATTAAAGTCATTACACATCGACAAGACTTCAACTTTAAAAATGTTGTCACTAAAGTTGTGACACCTCGACACAATTTTTTCACAGTAAAAATTGGACCACCTTGACAAAATTTGTTCATTTTCATGATTTTTTTGAAAACTACTTATTTAAGTAATTTTGAAAAAAAGAAGTTAAAATAATTTATTTCTCCTCATTTATGTACTAAAATCTCAAATAGGTCATTAGATTTTTATTAGTCTCAATTATGTTCATATGTTTTAAAATGCGTAACAATTAGGTCTATTTTGTTAATATGGTACTAATAAGGTTAAGTTTGTGTCATGAATCAGCTCCTCTTTTTTTTTTTTTAATTTTATAATTTTTTTAATTTTTTTTTAAAAAGTTCATTTTGTCACGTGCCACGTTCATTTTGTCACGTGTCACGTGAGTATCATACCATGTGTCATTGACACAATCTCAATTTGTTCCCTTATTTTGATTTTGTTTCGGTCTCATTTTTTTTAAATATTTCAATTTCATTCTCTCCAAATTAAGAGCAAATTTAACTTTTATATAAATGTTATAATGATATTTTTATTAACATTGATATTTTTATTAAACATTTTAACAATATTAAGTTTATTTAAATTTATATTTTAAATTGTTTTAAAATTTTACATTAGAATTTATAAAATTGTTATTTTTAAACCAACTCCAACATTTGTATAAAAATTATTGATATATAATATTATACAAATATTTGAAATACAAATTTATCAATCTACATATTTAAAATTTTAAAATAAAGTTTAAATAAACTAAATATTGTTAAAAATATGTAATAAAAATATTATTTTTAATAAAAATATCATTATAACATTTATATAAAAGTTAAATTTAGTTTAATTTGGAAAAATGAAATTGAAAATTTTTGAAATTAAAATGAAATCAAAATAACAAATATATGGACCAAATTGAAATTGAGATAATGACTTGACATATGACACGATATGTGACATAAACACATACTTAACGTTGTTAGTATTGTACTAACGGAATGGACATAATCGTAATATATTTTAAAAAATATGAAATAAATTAAAACTAATAAATATGAGATTTTAGTAAAAAAATAGTAACAAATATTATTTTAACTAAAGAAAAATGCACCTGATGTTTTTGCCTGGCAAGAGTTTCCCAAATGTATCTTATGCACGAAGGAACGTAAGTTGGCACCCCAAACACGTACATTGCTTCCCTATTCAGTCTCCATTCTTCCTTACCCATTATCTGACTTTGAATTTAAGATTGCAACTTTGCAAATACCTTCTGAGAAAAGCAAAGATTCTAAGGCATATCCGTTCACAAACAATGCAAAACCACATCATAATCCATCATCACTTAGCTGTTCATTGTGGATGCAACATCATAATACTTTCAGTTTTACTACAAAATCTTGAGTGCCACTATAAGTATCCCTCTTAAGAAATCTCCAGGATCAGTTACATTCCTGGAATGCATCAAATACTTATTAAGGAAACAGACTTCTGATAAAGGCAAAGAGTTTCTGGGAGTCTCTTTACTGCATTTAGAAGCCAAGAGAGAAGAAGTTGTTGAAATGTGAAGAAAGAGTATTGAAGTGAAAGCAACAGAGAGGCCTCTTGTTGAAATAAACCAACAGCAAAATCATTGGACCAAGTTTGTGGGGAAGCACATGGGCTTAGTTTGCAGCAGCAGAGAGGAAATGCAGAAAATGAAGAACCTTGGCAGCATTGGAAGCAGTGGGAGGCTATCAGCAGAAGAGTATGAGGATGAGGATATTTCAAAGCTGGCCATCTCCACGTTTCAATCTAAGGAAGAAGAAATTGAGAGGAAAAAAATGGAGGTGAGAGAGAAAGTTGAACTCCAACTTGGTCGTGCTGAAGAAGAGACTAGGCGCTTGGCACACATTTGGGAAGTAAGTTTCATGACATGGACAACGTCATTTTCTTTTTTAACTTCATTAGCAGACATATAAACATGGTCCGAAAAAAGTAATGGGAAAGAGTTCTTAGTAGATTCAATCCCAAGATCAAATGAGATGGCATGACTTTAGTTTAAAGCATTTATAATACTAAAGTTGTGGTAAACTATTACGAGTTTAGTTCAGAGAATTTTAAATGAGGTTGTGTCATTTTAACACACTACAAAAAATAACTATGTCATTATGACACGACTTCAATTTAAAATGTACTGTACTAAAGTTATGTCACATTAAGACAACTTTAACTTAAAAATGTTTTACACTAAGTTATGCCATATTGAGACAACTTTAACTTAAAAATGTTTTACATTAAAGTTGTGTCATACTGATACAACTTCTCAATGATGACACAACTTACACATCTATAATTTTTTTTCAAATGTATCCATTTCGGTAATTTTCAAAAATTACTCCACAATGGTGCTTTTGCCTGATCCTGAAAGTGACATCTTGTTTATATGTGTGTGTGTGATGAAATAAATAAAATGTGAACAAGTTAACTGAGATGAGGTCTAAATTGTACAAACAAACACTTTCAGGAACCAAAAATAAACAGGTTGTCACTTAAAATTGTACATTAACTCTACTTCTTATTACTATGATGCTGACAGAACATAGTTTCAGTTCTTTAAGTTAAATCCAAGTTATGCTAATATGTCACGAGTTGTTATTGTCACACTCTCTACTAGGAGCTTGAAGTGCTTGATGATCCCATGAGGAAGGAAGTTGCAATGTTACGCAAGAAGATTGACTTGGCTAACAGAGATTTAAAGCCACTGGGACTTAACTACCAGAAAAAGGTACATTTTGCTCATTAGTTAAAGGCTGAGTTTACATATGAAGATTTTTTTGCTTCCTAAACACATTGAAATTTGTTTACATTATTATCTAACACAGACTAACAATAATAAATTTATGGACTTGTTAAATCATACTTACTACGACAATTAAACTCGTGGTTTTGAAGGGAAAAGAAATCATGAACCAGAAGTGTTAAAAATGGGATGGTTTTGTATTCTGGAACTACTTTCTTAATAATGTTTGCTAAAGACGAGTGAAAACTAATCTTTGGTGTTGTCTGATAGGAGAAAGAGTGTAAAGAAGCCTTGGAAGCTTTCAACGAAAAAAACAAAGAGAAGGCTCATCTAGTTGCTACACTAGTTGAGGTAAACATACAAGTACAAACTAATTTATACAAAGTTCTCACGTACATTTTCTCTAAATTTTTAATTTTAATTTGATAAATCAATTTGTTATTTTTGAGAAAATAAAGTATACCCTTTTTCAGTTTAATTTTTGTTCCTGTCATCTTTTTTTAACTGTTCTGGTAACCATGTATCTGTTGCCGTATTTGGTATTTCATAAATAGATGCTGACTGAGAGTGAAAGAATGAGGATGAAGAAACTGGACGAGCTATGCAAGACAATAGAGTCTCTGTCTTTGAAACCATAACTTATGCCTGGGTGTGTTGTGTTTACTAGCTTGGTATATTCAATTTTTTGTGTGTTTAAATGTACTTGCATTCTTACTATTCAAAAATAAAAATGCACGTAACAACGAAAAAAAAGGGGAAATTTCTCTATATTAACAAATGAAATACTATTTTATGATAAACATTTTTAGATATTTTGATTAAAATTTGTGTATATCGAGATAACAAATAGTATGCAAGAGTTTCAAAATTGTAACCAAAACTAAATTAAGCAAAAAATTAGACCAAATTTAGCATATCACTTACACTCCTAGATCTTTAGATATGTTCATGTGTAGCAGTACAAATAATATAAACCATAACAGACGTTACCCTTACAAATTTAATATATTATTTATTCTCAAAAAAGTGTTAAAATATATATAATGTTCAATTAGCTAACTTTAGAGGCTGAATGCGCCAAAGTATGGAAAAAAATTATTGAAATGTTGATAATAGATATTAAAAGGTTAATGTACATAAAATAATGTATTATTTGGGAACCATGTTTTTTCGTTCAGTGTAAGTTAGAAATTGTTCATACAACAAGTATTCTTCATACAGGTAGCTGTTTATACTCTGCCAAAAGTTTTGGAATATCGTCCATGCGCAACTGCAATGGGAATAGCAGAAGACAATGAGAAAACAAAAAGTTGTGTAGTTAAACATAAAAAAATTGACAGAAGTTATATAATAGTGTTACAAGAGTAACTCTAGTATTTAATGTAATCAATCACAGACTTCAACCAAAATAAAGTCTCTGCAACAATATATACCAAAAATGCAATACCAGACAACCTGATATGTACCCTAGTTTCAATTTTCAAATCAGTGCCACTGGCATATAGTTTTGATAATACTTTTATGGTACTCAGAATATTACTACTGAAATATCACTTTTACCGTATAGTTTTGATAAAGCATGTCCAAGAAAAATATCTATGATTTTGGTATCACTATATCCAAGGAAAATATCAAAAATATATTTCCAGAATATTTTTTAAGTAAAAAGGAATATCCAAGTAGAAACAAAAACACCGGTAAAAGGGAATATCCATTAACTACAAAAATATACCTGAGTAGCATTTTTGACGTGGTAAAATTGATGCAGCACGTGTTCACCAAATCCAGGCTTCTGAACAGATGCATTCCTTTCTCTAAAGAGGTTAAACCAACAAGCAACATAAGCCAAACTATTCACCACTCATGTTCATAAAGAAAAAGGGATCATTCATAAACAGATATAAACACGTTAATGTGCGCGGGTATCAAGATTCTTTGTTTTTTTCGATCAAAACAATTCTTGGCATCAATTTCTTTCAAGATCCACTCTTCAAGGATTTGCTCAAGCAACCTTAACAAAGATTGCCAGCAGATTGATAAATTTTAGAAAATTCTACCTAGCAACTTCAATGCGAATATAGCAGGTAGCAAATTAGGCCAGTAGGTACTTAGAGAGTAGATATTGTGTGATCAATTGCACAGGAATACCAAAGAAAAATAGTAATAAATAAGCATGTATAAAAATCTGCCCCAAATTTTGCTGAGAATAAGAGGCGTCAAGTTTTGCAGACAGAGACCAAATGCAAAAACATCATAGAAAGAATTGGATGAAAGATATAGCTCTTACAGATAGTGCCTATATATGAGACGTTGGTAATCCCGAAGCAATGGTCCAAGCTCTTTGAGTTTAACCATATTTGGTTCAGAGTTTCTCCAGTGTTTACGAATTGTTAAGATCGCCTTGTTCGAAAATGAAATACTATTTCAACTAAAATCACGATGATTTGGACTTATAGAAAATTTTCATGCAAGTAAGGGAATATTACCAGTGAATTAGTAGAAACGTTTTCACCTGCTAATCTTGATGCTACTTCAAGCAGCTCTTTATCTTCGAACTCATTTACAATCTCAAGGCTGGAACTGGAAACTGATATTTGCAACCGTCTTTGTAGTTCAGAGAAAGGAAATTTCTCTGTTTGGCTTTCCTGACAAAGGTGTCAGCAATAAATTAATCAAGGAGTATAATGTGTTCAAATTTTACTTAGAATTCACAAATGAAATCCAAGATTGTCATGCCAGTGCCACTAAAAGGACATGACAAAAAAGAAGAATTGGCAAATAATAAAAACGAAAAAACTGTGTTTTGGGGGGAGGGGATACTGCCTTTGGAGTGCCCAAAAAAGCACCTCACCATAAAAAAGAAATGATAAAGAGAAGAAAAAGTTATTTGAACATTTTAAATTAATTCTTCACTATAAAGTTAGTTACACGTGCTTAACACAGTAAAAAAAAAAAACATTAAAGTGGTAAAGTGATGAACATGATAATAAGATATAAATTATAAGATCACAATAAAAATCATAAATATCCTAGCCATAGAAAAAGCTCAACAAAAAGACACAAACAAACAACTTCTGTATGTTAGGGAACCCTTGGTCGCTAATACCATCACAAGAGAAATCAATCCAAGAGTACATCCACGAACTCATCATTAGATTCAATTCCGCAGCTGTCAACACTTCCATTTCATCTCCACTTGTTTCCCAGTCATTTTCAACATATGCAGCTGGTGCCTTTTGATGATGACTCTGCATATTAGCCTGTGGTTTGGCTCCTAGCATTATTTCGACTTGTTTTACTAACTCCAACCGATAGCTGCCATTTCCAACATCATCAAAGATAGATTTGTCTTTATCAACATATGCTTTCATATTCATCTTCGTTGGTCCTCACTATCTCCCCATCTTTTAAAATTTAATTTTTCACAAAAACCTTGACCACCAAGAGTCCAAGACACAAACCCAAGTATGTAATTATTTTGTTATCAATTTATCATAACTGTTTCCTTCCTTTTAACATCACAATTAACAAATTAGCTAGGCCGTTTTTTGGGTTTACTACAGATATGAATACTTAAGACTGAACGTAGAATACATTTCAATAAAGAATTAGAGGCATCCCAGCGAGAAAGAAGCACTTGTCCATTTTTTGCACATTGTGCTCTGTCAATAAAAGTGTTTGAAACATAATTCCTGGATCCTTTAGCATTAATGCTCTCCTCCATAACTTTTATTGGAAAATGGATAGACTTGCCTTAGCCTCATTATGCGATCCTGCTTTTCTTTTAAGGATGTTTCTATTTCATATTTGTGAAAATTGGGTTGCTCTTTGAGTTGACTCATTTAAATTTTCCGCTGTCTTTCTTTCATCTATATAGGAAAATTCCTGATTCTACGATTCTATTCTTTCCTAAGTGATTTGTTCTTTAAACAAAATCAAAATAAGACGAGATTGTGATGTGGAAAACTATGTTAAATGAAAAGCATTTTAAAGATTAAAAACAACAGATAGGAACTCAAAAGTCTTGATACTTCGCACAGTAGCAAAATTAAGCATTTAGTAACCTAGAGAAGTGACTAGTGAGTATTGACTACAACAATGCTCCACTATATATCAACAGAAATGCTTAGTAAGCTAATATTATTTACTAATTTTCTTCTTTAACTGAAATTATGACTTTTCTATTTAAATTAAAAGAAATATTAAGAAGAAAGAGAAGCACCAAGAAGTTAAGACATTTTTTTTCTATGTTCAACACATCTAAAAAAAAAAAAAAAACTCACTAGATAAGACAAATATAGGATGGATCGCAAAGAGAGATGTGTGAACAAAACAAGATTAACCAATACCTTTAGTTGAGGTTGAAAATCATCGTTAAAAGCAAATTCCTTACTTTCAGCAATATTTCTGGGTGGAGCTGCAGTTAATCTATTTGCAATTGGGTCCTCTGTGAAACATGCAAAAGAAGTGAGAGTTTAGGATGCCACTTTTAGCCTCTGAGCAGTTAGGTTCTTTTTACTCTTTTCATCTAAGGTTGAAAGGTTTCAGCTTTATAATAAAACTTCTCCATTAAAAAACAAGCATTTCTAGAGAGGAAGATTCTGGATTGAGTATTAAATTACAGTACAAGAAAATAGAAAGTTCAAAGAATAGAATATTCCTTCCATTCAACTCAAAAACAGTACTCCAAGAAATAACTCATTGCCAAACAAAAAAAATTAATTACCCTTATTTGCACGGCTTTTCAGTGAAAATATCTACAATTGAAAAAGGAGTATTTGACAACAAAAGCAATAGATTTGTAGACCACGATAGAGCAATGAATACCTTGAGGGACTAACCACCATGGATCACCATAAGTCGTTTTCCCATCAAAACCACCAATTAGCAGATACCGTGGTCCAACAACTGACATAGAGTGGTACGCTCTAGCAGGAGGGGGTTCACTGCCTATGGAGAGGCGTTTCCACTGTGCTGAAACTGTTGCAACCGAACAGACCAAGTAATTGAATTTAGTATATGCCACCAAACATTGATTTTGTGCAGAACTTTGTCATAGTTTAAATAAAATAAAAAGGTGCCATCTATGCTCATGCATTTGAATATAATAGTTTACAGACAAGCCACTTCAGCAAAAATTAAAGTAACATGTAAATTACACTGAATTTGCATTCAAGGGCATTGTTGTGCATCATTAGCTTATTGCTTCTTTCTATAAAAATAAGGTACTCATCCAAAACCTAAAAACGGAAACTATTCTTTGAACAAGAATGTAAAACGTTTCATGGAGTATCATTAAGGTTCTAATAACAATAAAGGACAGATTTGTAACTCTCCAACTCGAGAAGATTCACGAAGCTCGCATCATAAAGAAGATATATAAGTTGTATGAGAATTTTTAATCTATTATAGAACAAAAAACACAAGGGATGCTGGATTATTGAGAAGAGAGCCATATATTTATTTTGATAAATTTTAGTTTTTAATGCTTACAAAGTGATATTAAAAAATAGTATAAATTGAAAAAAAAAAACTGCAGCTAATTTTCCTTGGATAAACAGGTTAACTTCATAAAATTGAACTTCTGAACAGGAACCAGAATCTCTGATTTCCACTGACACAAAAATGAAAATAACAAAGACTCCCTCATGCAACTAACATACATCATCTGTTTTTCTCCCTCAAAGCATTTAGCCAAATCCCCAACCGTATTCTGTATGTCAGAAATGTATGTACAAGGATGCCAGAGATCATTAACAAGTTGGCTTTAACAATAGATTGACACAGAGACAACAGTTATAATGGTTAATAATACAAGTGTGATAGATACACTAACAGGTATAGTGAAAGTTCTCACCTCTGTCTAATATAATGCAGTCGTTGTAATAGATATCATAACGACTCAACCATCCACCAGTCCCATGTCCTCCAAACATCAACAACTGTAAAACCCTCTCCAACAAATATAAAATAAGTAGATAAATGACAGGATTTCAGGTTAAAACAGTAAATTTATGCAATTCTGACTAGGGATTAAGACATATTAAAGAATTTAGAGGGAAAAGGGGAATCACAACAGTATAAAAAATTATTTGATGACATCAACCATAATGTAATATTATTTGATCTTATAATTCAATTTTATAAACATAAACTTCTTTCTGACTGGTAAAACTTCATTAAAAGCAAACATTTGATACTCTTGAACAAGAGCACACATATGAATCTAAGACAAAAGTCACAAGACAATTAAGGCAGACAATTTATCATTAAGGAAAGATGTAAAAGGAGAACAAAGATTACCAACTTCCTAGTACCATATAAAGGAAATCTTATATCCCTTGAAATAAACAAGTTCATGCAGCTCTTTAAACCTAAGTAACCTAGACCAACAATCAACGTGTTCGCTGGTCACCGGGGCTATTCAGCAACCAAAGCCCCTTCTAGTGAACATTCTACCTTAAATTAACTAGGTAAGGTAGAAAACACTGGGAGAGGATCATATTCCCGGTATACCCATAACTAGAAAAAGTAGTTGAGAGAATTCTAAAACCCTAGCACTAAACAGTTAGTCCACAATCTCCATCATGTTCATGAAATACCTCCCTTTAAATACCATTAATTTCAAAAGGAAGCTGCTAGCCTTCAACAACTCTCAAATACACAAAATTGCCAATCTTTGTCACCTCCAACCCACCATAAAAAAAGAATGATGATAATGATATTGAAATGTAGATCACTATATTAGAGGATAAAGTGGGAACAGTACAGAAATCCATATTTGGCAGTAAAAAAAATAAAAATAAAGGAAGCAATCTACAAAGATAACAGAACTAGAAAGAGAGGGATTTTGCAAATCAGATTACATAATGTCCTCCAGACGTAACTGTATGGCCACATCGGGGAGAAGGTGCTTGACCTGGAAGCTTTAATTGAGTCCATCCAGGTGCTTCATTCTCTTTCCTCCATAACAAATACACATTGTAAGTACATAACCCATCTTATTTAGAAGCTACCAAGAACTAAATATTTCTTAGTATAAGAAATAGTATTAAAGACGAGAAAGAAAGCATATGTGCATTATAAGTACATAACCCATCTTATTAAGAAGCTACTTGATACAGAAGCAAATACAGCATGTTGACAATAAGAAAGGATTGCAAGTTTATTATGGGAGGAGGTGTGGAAGCAATAACTAAAAATGCCGTTGTATAGTGTTTTTATAGCTCAGTGTTTGCTAGCAGTTAGGACCCCATTTTATAGGAAGTTTAGGGGGAAGGGGGGCAATTTTTCAGACAATTGAGTTTTGCAACTGGATTAATCTAGTGGGAAGGAGAGTTCTCCTTTGTATCTTTTGTTGTATGATTGGTGAAATTAGAGAAGTTCAGATTCACTTTTCTTTGTTTTCTCTGAAAATAATGTTGATTCCTAACATTTTTTGGCCAACTTGCTGGATCTCTGAGTAGCATAATGCGAAGCACAGTGAGTGGTTTTGAAGAAGTGGGCTAGCAGACAGAGGAAGATGATTGCAGAGTTGAAACAGACATGACTCTGGTAAAACAAACCATACCAGACATGAGAGAAACAAAGGAACTGCTTTTTGAAATCAAGAAAGGAAAGAAAGAGTAAGATAGAGGAGAAAAGTAAATCAATGGTGACGAGAAAAGGAAAGAGGAGGACATCAACAGTAATGGATTTAACAAAGAGGAGGAAGAACCACCTCATACTTGGGTTAAAAGGGTGGAGTTGTCCACGTTTGAAGGGAATGACCCACAAGGTTGGATAGCAAGGGCAGAAAATGTTTTTCATTTTTTTATGATAGGATAAGCTTTAAAAACAATAACTAAGAATACAGTTGTAAGGTAGTTTTTACAACTTCTGAGTGCCAGCAGTTAGGACCCCTTTTCATAGGAAGTTTACAACTACACTGGAAATAGACATTCTTCTTTAGGATATTATGTTCTTATTGGACATAGTTTAATATATCAGAAATTGATAGAAATAATGTGAAAAAGGTATTTGTGTGTTCTAAGATATTATGTAACCACAAAACTAGTATTTATAACTCCTAACACATAGAATAGTCTTTGTTGTGTAATTGAGGCACACGGAATTCATCTTATGTCTCTCGTTCTTTCTATTAATAGACATGAAAGAAGAGGAATGTTGTTGTTATGACAATTGCAAAATTAAAATACAGATTCAAAGTAGAATAAAATACACAAATCTCCCATGAAAGGAAGATACAGCACCTGACCTCAAGAAAAGGAAATACATGATAATAACAACTAGCAGCAAGCAACGAAAAAAGAAAAAAGCAAACATAATTCAATTATAAAGATGGCAAATTATGCATACCTTCTTCAATTAGGCCCTTCAAAGCCCATAAATCACCCATAATAGGTCCGCCTCCTCCTGTTAAAGTCAGGATATAGCACTCATTTCAGATATAACAAATTCAAATTGGCATTACAGCAATCAATATGTATGCCCCTTTCATCAATTCAGAGCAGGTATTTATTTACATGCAAGTTAGAGAAGAAGAAAAGTTTCACATTCAAAACTAATTCTAACATCATGTGTGTCAGAGAAAGAAATAGACTATGGAATGGGTTTTTGGATAAGTTTTATGCAGTTTAGCAATCCAACAGCAGTGCATCTTTGAATATAGAAAAAATTAACTAACACTTCACGAGTTCAATTTTAATAGTTTCATTAAAAAAATTGAGTATCTTCAACATTACTTCGTGACCATCGTGCTAATTTAAAATTTCACCAATCTTGCCCATTAATTTAAACCAAAAATGAAGAGCTAAACCTTGCTCCCAGATTATTATATTAAAACTACTTCCTAAAACTGAAATGATAGTGAAAGTGAGGAAATCCACCAAGTGGCACAAATTGATCATTGTTTGAGAAATTAAGACACACTCTTCTATTAAGGCTGACACTCAAATATATAAAAAGAAACAACAAATAGGGAAAAGAATAAATATTCTCCCGCTCTTTGACACACGGAAATTGCCTAGTAACACCAGAATGTGTTCTTTCTATTTAAATAAAAAGACTATAATCTTAAAATCAGATCAACGTCTGAACAAGGAGAACTGTGTCACTTCACCTCTTCCACCATATACAAGCAATCGTTTTTCAACCATAGTGGCAGTATGCCCACATCTGGGCTGTGGCAATGTTCCAGAAACTGAGAGCTCCATCCACTCAAGCGAAACTAAGAGATGAAGAAAAAGATGTTATACTTGGTTACAATTGGATAATGAGGTAATTAGACAATAGGTGATAAAAATTAGTATTAGAAAAATACTAGTGTCCAAGACATAAACATCAGATAACCACTTCTTTCCGTCCCATCCACCATACCTGCATCAAACAGAATCCACCTCATTACATGTTTTGATTTACTCCAACTCAATCTAATTAGCATAAAGAAAACGTCAAATTAAACACTATAGATCTCACATAACAATTTTTCGGTTTCCAACAGCCGAAGCTGCAGCGAAATCCCGAGGTGATGGCAAGTCTCCAAATCCACTTAGTTCAGACCATTGCCATATGTCTAGAGCAGCATTATTCATTCCAAGTGCCAGCATGCCAAAACAAAAGTCCCAAAAATGTCAGAAATTTCCCTCACAATATGAGCTCAACAATGACCACATAAAATGTCTTACATACCAGTATCCAAAACCCAAAAGTCCCCCAACCTGTAAAATTCAAACACCATGAATTATACCATACATTATAGTTATGAAAGAAAAACAAAAACACCGAGATGCAACACAAACCTCTGACTTCCAAAACGACCACCAAAGATGAACATGTGACAATCAATGGAAACAGCGACATGGAAAGCCCGAGGGCTGGGACCTACATGCTCATCTGACCCACTTCCAGTGCACTCAGGCTGAAACCATTGCTTGGCCTCTAAAATATGTTAAACGAATGAAGAGTTCAATTTTGTGCCAATGTTCATCGAACCACAATCACAAATCACTGTGATAAATTCGTCATTTTTCCAATAACTATCGTGAAAGTCAAAGTAAGTCAGCTATAATTTCAGACTATGGATAGTGTAAAACTTTTATACTAATAACTTTGCATAAAATTAAACTCTTCAATTTTAATGAAAACACCGAAAATAAGAAAAGGAATTACGTTACCAATATCATAGACAGCGATATCACTGAGAAACTTCTTGTCGACAAGGCCTCCAAACACGACAACCTTAGATTTCCCGATATTAACAGCGGAGTGGCCACTAACAATGATACACGAATGAAACGACTGAGATTATGGAAAAGAAAGCGAAAAGAAAGCAACAACAAAGAGAATAAGCGAATAAGCGACATGATGACTCAGTTCATCACCTGCGACGTTGGGGAGGGGTTCCGGCGAAATCCGAAGAATTAGCACTAACCCAATAATACATTTTTCTGCTGCTTTGTTTGTAATACCTTCTGTTCTAATCAAAGGTCTGTGATGTAGTAATACAAATCAAGATCAACCCACTGCACTGTGCTTCTTTTACAAATCTACTCGGGAACAGGGTGTGAAGTGAACTAATTAACAAAATAATAATAGATTAGATAAATAAATACAACAAAGGGAATTCAAAGTAATTCCTTATTTTAACTACAATCAATTTTTTGAAGATTGAAGATAATGTACCGGAGGAAGAAGATAACAATAGAGAAAAAAAAAGAAAAAACTAAAGTACAAAATAAAAAATAATGTAGATTGAAGATATTAACTGTTCATGTTTTTAAAATCATATATAAGTAGTTTGAATGTATGATTAATTCAACTTCTTAATAAAACATATTTTTACGGGTTAAATATATGTTTTTATCCTTTAATTTTCGGTGAATTTTGAAATTAGTTCATTTTTAAATTTTAGATTAATTTAATCTTCATCCTTCCAATTAGGTAGATTTACTCATTTTAATCGATTTGGAGAAAGACAACATTATTTAATTTCTACAAAATTCGGGATTAAAGTGAGAAAAAAAAATACAAAAATCAAATTGAAAATGAGGAAATGACACCTAGCACGGTCACTACTACGTCACACTATTACTATCACGTGACACAACATCAGTTTGACACGACAATTTTTTAAAATTTTTTAAAAAATAAATAAAAAATAAAAATTCAAAAAATTTAGGAACTGACACGTGACACCCGCTCTTACTACACCATTAAGGCAAAGTACCCATTGCATCAAATTGTTCAAAATATGGATCAAATCAAGATAAGAAAAATAAAGGAACCAAATCAATATTTTACTACAACAATGAGGACCAAAATTTAACCTTTAAAAAGGACTTAAATATACATGTAGTGTCAATGCTAGTGCCATGTGTTAATTTGTGGTAGTGTTATTTTTTTTTTTCAATTTAATCCTTATATTCGTTATTTTTTTAATTTAATTCATATTTTTGTTAAAATAAATCAATTTTGTTCATTTTAAATTGGCACAAAATTTAATATATTTTATACAAATTATATTAATATTTTTTTTAAAATTGACATTTTTATTAATTATTTTTTAAATTCAACTATGAATTATTAAATTTAATTATAAATTGAATAAAATTGTTATATTTAATTCCTAAATAGAATATTATTTTTTAAAATATTATAAAAATATAATAATTAAATATTTTTTCTAAAATTTATATTTTAAAGTACTTTTAAAATTGATATTTAAAAATATTTAAAATATTTTAGAAAAGTAAACTAATATTCTTACAAAATTAATATTTAAATATAAAATATTTAGATTTTAATATTTAAAATGTAATAAAAATATTAAATATTTTATATTTAAATGTAAATTTTAAAAATGTTAATATATATTTTTAAAATTTTAACAATTATATTTTAATAATATTTAAATAATTATATTATATTTAACAATTGAATTAAAAATTATATTTAATTTATAATTAAATATAATAATTTATAATTAAATTTCAAAAATAATTAATAATAATGTCAAGTTTAAAAATTAAATTGTTCAATTTTAATAAAAATTAAGACTAAATTAAACTAAAATAATGAAAATTAAATTGAACAAAAATAATGATTTTTGAGATTAAATTAGACAAAAAGAAATATTATAATCACAAATTGACACGTAATACTAGTATTGACGCTAACACAATTGTGATTTGAATATTTTTTTTGAAACTAAAAAAATTTAAAAAATTAAAAAATCAAAAACACCTAAAGTCACGTGACATGTACTGTTAAAAAACATTCACTATTTAAAGTTTAGTAAAAAACATCAAATTAACTAAAATTTGATGAGAATAAAAAATTTAATTGAAAAAAAATATCAAATTAAATAAAAAAAAGCAAATGTAGATTTAAACATTTAAAAAAATACCATTAAAATTTCTCAATATAGAATCCGAAATAACATTGATTATGAAGAATGAAAAGGAAAAGGAGAAGGTGATCGAGAAAAGATCCTCCCTTCGATGCTTCCCACCATCTTTCCGTTCTCTTCACTTCCTTAACTCACACCACAACTTCTTTCTCTCTCTCTATCTGTCTCTCTCTCTCCACAACTATTTTCTCTTCCATCACTCTCAATTTCACCATATTAACAATAATTCATATTTCTGGGGTTCTTCTCCACCACTTCGACTTCGTAGTTTGCCCAAGATCATGCAAAACTCCGTGCTCGATCCGCAAGATCAGAGGTATTTCCGATTTTCCCATGTCTTTCCCCTCTTTCTTGTACTGCTTTGCCTTGTACTTTCTTTTTTTGGTTTTCGGCTGTGAGTGGTGTTTGATGCTTTTGGAGTTTTTTTTTTTTTTTTTTTTTTTTTTTTTTTTGTTTTTTTTTTTTTTTTTTTTTCTCGTTTACTTCATGGGAAGGAGTTCGATGGTGTTCCTGTTTTCGTAGTGGCTTCGTGTTTTTAGTTTACCGGTTGTGGTTTGGTGCCTTTGTTGTATGATTTATTGTTTACCATAATTGTTATTTGACGCGTGAGGATTTTTTTCTTGTTTTTATGATTTGGTTGGACCCGACAATATTTTTAGTTTTGGCTTGGTTCTTCGGACATGTTTTTACTATTCGAAGTAATCCAGAGAAAGTTTAAGATCTACTTGAGATTTGTGAATCTAACTGTGAGGTTGCTCTATAGAAACGTATCGGGTATGTTCTTGAGAATTATAATCTTCTAATTCTAGGGCGTAGTCGGGGTTCCATTTGTCTTGGCTCCGCGAGTAGTTAATTGTTACCTGCAGATGGGTGAGAATGCTCTCTTCTCTGGGATTCATTCCTCAAAATTTTGGAACTCTAGGACTAATTGACTTCATCTATCCTCGGAATTCAAGTTTGAACCCAATTTTCTGGACACGTCTATTATAGTTCAAATTCGTAAGGAAAGGCAATCTCAGGAGACTAGCCTGGGGGAGTCTCACGGCGTAAATACAATGTTATGTTTTCTCGTTTTGGACATAAAGTTACGTATCCTTTCCATTTTTGGGATCCACAGTGGTCAACTTCAGCTGCGCACTCAGAATAGTCCTTCCCCTGGTCACTCCTTTATAAGCTGCCTCTCCCACTTTGCCCAACTCTCTGGTCTCAGCAAAGGTACTAGCTTTCATGGCTCACAAGCTGATGTAGTTCAAGGCTTCTAGATAGGGTTTCACCAAGGATTCAAGGATTAAGAGATGATCAATTAATAAACACAACCAATGAATGGGCTGTTTCTTCTGTAAGAAACCAGGAAAAGAAAGTTATTTATAATTATGGATTTATGACTCAAGGTAAAGGTCTGCCGTACAACTGTTGAGGTTTTTCTTTTATAGTGCAACCTAAGCCTTTCTAGGTTACATGTTTTCCGGCCTATCTCTTACTCATTACCAATTGCAAAATGTAATCTCTTTATATTACTTTTAACCCAAACACATTGGGAATCCTTGGACGTATAAATAAGCCTGTGGAATATAAAATAAAAATAAATATTATCTAAATTCTACCCATTATCATTTACTTGAAGCTACCAATATTGGTGGCTTGTTTGTTTAAGCTTAATAAAACTAGAAAAACTTCTGTACTTATAGATTTTTTAAATATGTCTTTTAATTTCAAAGCACCTTTTATTTTAAAAGCACACTAACAGGCCCTAAAATAGCTTGAGACCAGTTATTCAAAACCTGTCTGGTTGATCCAATTCACCATAATCTGACAAACTGTGCTGGAAAGAAACAGAGAAAATGTAAGAACGTGAAGTAGTCAGGGAGAGAGATCCAAATCTGCAGTAGAAGCTCTGATTAGTAAATTGAAACTAGTGTCTCCGAATGATGAGAGCTTAAAGTCTGTTAGAAATATAATGACATTGTCATAGAATATTTTAGAACATCTTGGATAATCTCTTAGGATTTATTCTTCTTTAATACTTTGATTTATTTCCATAGATAGTTAAGGATCTTTATAATTATAGGAATATCGGATTGGAATCAGATTTATTGGAATGTGATTTAAAGGTATGTCATTTCATGTATCTAGGAATAGAATATCATATAATTATTTGTATTTATCGTAATCAGGTTATATAAAATGGGTTCTGTTGCGTTATCCATAGACACAGTTCTGATCATCTCTCCCATCTATTCTTTTTCTCTTTCTACAGTCTCAAACGTAACCCTACATAAGTCAGCTAGTTACAACTGTCGGAGACTGTTAGAATAGAAACCTAGTTTACTTCCCAGCTGAAAGTGGACGCAAACTTATGGTTGATGGTGTAGAGAATATAAAGCCCATATGTGAAGTGGAAAAAGTACCTCTGTATGTGTATATATCCATCTTCTGTCTGAATAACACTCATATGAGACACTGTTCAACCATTGTTCAACAGCTTATACCATCCAACATGAACCAGATATTTTTACTAGTTCAATATCTAGTCCAGCTTTACAAATTTTAAGATAACTCTGCTAATAATTATTTACTTTTCTTATGCTCTTGCATTACAAATCCATGAAGAGAGCTCATCCCCCAAAATGCTAGCTTATTGGGTGGGAGAGTCTCATGACTTGAATACCACATTCAGCTTTTTTGTTTGCTAAATTCTGGGTATAGCATATTTTAGGACATTTTCCTTAAGGAAAATAGTCTTAAAATAAGTGGACATTTTCTTTGGCTGGGGAGAAGGACTGTTTTTCTTTCTATTTAATGTGTTTGAACTCCTCTATTTTCATTTTGTTATTGAACTTCATTGTTATTTTTCTTTAGCTGGAGAGAGAGAGAGAGAGGGAGAGAGAGAGAGAGAGATTGGAACAAGGCAAGGCACTGAGAGGAAATAAAGGAAGGAAGGATATAAGTTTATAACAAGTCATCTTGAAGGCCCTTCCTCCCTCCAAATTTAGTCAGCATAAATTAAGGAATAGTTATTTAGGATTTTTCAATACTGACTTAGCATTACAATCAGATTTCTTTTATTTTTCTTCTCTATCAGATATTTTTTGAACTGTATTAATTAAATGTGTGTCACTTAGGATTGCTTCCTGTACGGAGGATTCAACTGCAATGACTATTGAGTTCCTGCGCGCAAGATTGCTTTCTGAAAGGTCCATCTCAAAAAGTGCTAGACAGAGAGCCGATGAACTGGCAAAAAAGGTATGTTAAGTTTAAGTTTCCTATATTATGTAGTCAAACATGCCTGACCTTTTTTAGGGCCTATTTGGATACAGGTTAGAAGGGGAGAACTTCTCTGCAAGAAATATAGAGTTCTTTTCTTCTTCTTTTTTCTTTCAGTACAGAAGCTCTGAAAAGCTCTTTTAGCTTTGTACCCAAACTGGCCTTTAATGCTCCCTTTTTGGCACTAAATGTTTCTCCACTATTTCAATCAGGTCATGGAATTGGAGGAACAACTAAGGATGGTGATTCTTCAGAGGAAGATGGCAGAGAAGGCCACTGCTGATGTTCTTGCCATTTTGGAGAATCAAGGGATAAGTGGTGTTTCTGATGAATTTGATTCAGGCTCAGACCTTGAAAATCCTTTTGATTCTAGTATGAGTAATGACTGTTCAAAAGAGGATGAGGGGCCTATGAACTCAAAAGGAAGACAACATGGGTCAGATGAAATGTCTGGTTCCAATGTAGATTCTTCACTAGGATCCAGTAAAAGTTTGTCATGGAAAGGACGCCATGATTTGTCCCATTCTCTTGAAAAGTGCAAGACCAAGACTACTAATGTGAGGAGGCAAAGCAGTTTTTCATCTTTTAGTTCTTCACCAAAGCACCGCTTAGGAAAGTCATGTCGCAAGATAAGACATCGACAACCCAGGTAAGTCATAACCTTTACTCTTTCTGATCAAATTTGTTTTTATCTCCATTTATGTGACTATGTTCCACAGAGAACAATGCTGTTTTCCTGCTTGTTGTTCTTATTGTTCTTATTGTCTTTATGTGAGGTAACCGACAAATAACAAAAAATCTGCTTGTTTCTAGTTTAGACTTGGTTCCAACTCATAGGCTTTGGGCCTCTAAATTTCTAGGGTTATATAATACCTGTGGTTGCTCAATTACTGTCTTGCAATGAAAACTGATTTTTAGAAAAACTGTGCCTGTAAACTTGGTGTTATTTTGATAAATTATTGATCCCTCCTTTTTGTTTTACATCTTTTAAGGAAGTGTCTCAGATAAATTCTCTGCTTGACAGTGTTTTATTATTTTAGTTTTGATAGTCTTGTCCTATCTGCTCCAAATTCATATATGAATAACCCCTGAATGTAATTTGCATGTTTCTTCTCTTGTAACACTTGTCTTCCTAATTGCTTGTGAAGTTGATAAATATGCTGTGTTTTCCCAGGTCAGTTATGGAAGAATCTAGAGACAAGTTTGTCCAAGTTAACTGCCAAGTAAATGAACTTGTATCCTCTTCTGAAGAATTTCCAAATTTCCAAGATGGTGGATCTGACATTCTTAAAATAGAATCTAAAATTCAAGAAGAGAATGGATCAGAGGCCAACCTACTTAGCAAAAATCGTCACATAGATGGATATGGAAGAGAGAAGGAAATGGAGAAGGCTATTGAACACCAAGCCCAACTTATTGACCAATATGAAGCAATGGAGAAGGCTCAAAGAGAATGGGAGGAGAAATTTAGAGAGAATAACAGCACAACACCAGTATGTATGATTCGCCTAGACTTACTATATTCTAAGTGTTTTTTCTTGAAACTTGGTGTTTGGTTGTTGCATTTATGAAATTGCAGGAAGGTAGAAATGATTTTCGGCATAGTTTGACATTAAAACAGAATTAGCGGCTATAGTTTGACGTTAAATATCTGTTAAATTCAAATTTAATTAGAAGTGTAGTTTACTGAATAAAGCTCTTGACCAAATAATCCTATGGATGTTTTAACGAAAGTTAATGCTGAAGGTTGAAGATGAGTCTTGTATCTCTTATTTTGACCAATGTATTTTGTGGTTGTCATATATGGTCTGTTTGGTAGAGAAGGGAGAAAGAGTAGGTGGAAATAAATTTGGTGAGTAGAAGTAAGTGAGAAATAGAATAAAAAATTAAATGTGTTTGGTTGAAGAGAAATAAAGAACAAATGAGGAGAGGGATATAAAGAAGCTTAAAAATGAGTTAAAAATAGAGTAGAAAAATGTTGCTTAGACCACTTTTTAATTTCTCTTCCCTGTTTCTCTCACCAAACACACTAACTTAACCATCCTCTCAATTTCCTGTCCTCTCCGACCAAAAATAACAAGTACCGAAGTACTTCTTAAATAACAGATAGGAAAACTGTTTTTTATCCAAAGATTAAAGTAAGCTCACATGCAAAACTATGTAAGACATTTCTTTTTCAAAAAGGATGTAGAGAACGAATTGAATGAAACACATGTATGAATCTCGGTTTGATCAAAATGTTTGAGGTAGAGTGTTTGTTGTCTATTATGTGTCCGATTTTTAATATGTATGCTTCCACTGTATTAAACAAGTAATAACAGGTAGTTCATGTTATTTTTTTCTATTAACCTTGTGCATCTAATGATTTTATTATTCAAAATAGGTTATTTACTGCTTTCTAATTCCATGTAAAATTCACCTGAAGTGTCAAACTTATTTTGGACCCTAAATTATTCAGGATTCATGTGATCCGGGCAATCAGTCAGATATGACTGAGGATAAAGATGAAGGCAAGGTTCAGATTCCATATGCTGCTAAGGTGGTTACCTCAAAGGCTGAAGAGAGCAAAGGAGAACCAAGAGGTGTTTGCTTATCAGAAGAAAAATTCAAAGCTGGGGACAGAGAAATTATGCCAAAAACACATGATGATACAGATGGTTACAGAAACCAGAAAAGCACCACTTTTAGCACTTCTGATTTGCTTGGTCAAGAAAACTCACACTCCCCACTGAAGGAAAATCAGAATGAGAGCTTGGTAAATGGCCAATCTCCGTCTTCTGATACGAGCCATCTAGATCCAGGTAGGCATAGTTATTCTGATCTCAGGCCTACTCGTTCCTTTCCAACTGATATTCATGGTGTCCAGCACCAAAATGATGCTTCAGAAAACAAAATGGATCTCTATGCATTAGTTACTCGCGAACAAACTCACAAATTCGATGGTGTTCTTGAATCTCTTAAACAAGCTAGAATATCCCTACAACAGGAACTCAATAGATTGCCAGTAGTAGAGGGTGGGTACACTGCTAAACCGTTGCCTTCTGTTAGTAAAAATGAGGATAGATTTGACATTCCTATTGGGTGTTCTGGTCTCTTCAGACTACCAACAGATTTTTCTGATGAAGCAACAGCTAGATTCAATGTCCGTCATCCAGCTGCTGGATTTGGTTCAAACTATCATCTTAATGGAACCATGTCTAGAACTTCTGATGGTCAGTTTTTAACCAATCCTCCTTACTCTGGCACAATGTTGAGCCTATCTGCTGATGATCAAGCTCTTTCCACCCGATACTTGGAAAATGGGTCAAGATTTAGTTCTAATAAGTCCCCTTTTGACCCTTTCTCAAACGGAGGTCCACTCTCTTCCAGTAAATACTCGTATCCCACGTTTCCCATCAATCCATCTTATGAAAATGCAACACCACAGATGCCATTTGGTGATGAGGTTTCAAGACCCTATTCAAATAGCACTGTTGGGGTTCCTCTTGCAAATCGTTTCTCATTTAATGGCGATCATTTAAGATGAAACATGTATATATAGTTTCATTAGGTTAGCAACTAAGCTTGGTGTAAAAATAATGGTTTTTATTTGTTATGTACTTTAAGGTGATTCTCTGTATTCTCTTTAGTTGTCTTGGGAAGAGATTTTTTTTGTGGCAAAATACACTCTTAATTCTTCCATTAATCTGGACTGTTTTTACTTTAAATGCCGAACTGACTATTTATTGGTCATCAAGATTTTGTCTGTCGTAGATTTATCTCTAGATTTGATAATTTTAAACTGAGATTGGATTTGATGATGGGAAACATGTTTTAGTGTGTTAATCTTACACAGTGATAGAAGAAAATGGAGGGGATGGAAGAAGGGGTTTTTTGAAACCTTTTTGTTTAGTTCAATTTTTAGGAGAACAAATTTCTTTCTCTTCTATGTTGTGTTCCCCTTCAATATTGGAAGAGGAAGAAAGAGGAGGTTAGTTAAAATATTTTAAGTATATTGATAAAAGTAATTTTATTTATCCTTTAAATCCAAAATTACAAGAATATGGATAAAAAAATATTATTCTTTTAACATTTTCTTTTCTTGAGAACCAAACGAGAAAAAGATTATTTTGCCTCTTTTTCCATTAAAATTTCTCTCCATTCTACCGCACACAATTTTCTACTAAAAACATCCCACCTCTCCCTTCCATTCGTGTTCCCACTTCTAAAATGTCATCCCTTCTCCCATTGTTGAATTAAACATATTCTTGGGTAAGTTGAAAACAAAATATGAATTGAGTTTAAATTATTGAATGTAATTTGATGTGATTAAATTAATCGAGTGTCAAAACCATGGGTCTGTTTGAATAAAAAGGCACTAGTGGTTGAGAGTTTTTCTTCTAGAAATATAGACTCTTTCTAGCAGGAAATTTCTCCAAAGTTTCATACTTTCATGTTAACACACATTGAAAGTGTATCAAAGTAAAAGAAGGAAATCGATTTTGATAGAGACTTACACAGAAAACTTTCAGTGCATCTGAAAAAAAAGAGAGAAAGTTAACTAATTCTTGTTTATCGGTTTGTTCTCTTGGAAGGTATGAAAGTCCATTTTAAAAGCCCCCCATTCAATCCAAACTTATTATGTAATTGCATTTATCTGGTTTTTATCACATTATTAGTGCACAGTATTACAAAAACTCAGCCTTGGTAACAAAAGCCTGTTTCTCCAACTCTTATTAGATACGGGATCTCGAAATATTTTTCTCGTATTAAAACATATATATCTTAAATAAATAATTAGATATTAACGAACAATTTGATAACAGATAATAAATAATAAATTCAATAAATAATCAATTTTGTTAAAATAAATTCTAATCATAACTAATAATATATTATAAAATAAATTTTAAACTTAATTTAACCTTTCATTAAACTTTTGTAAGATGATATTATAAGGTTTGAACCGAATATAAATTTGCTATGATTTATTTGTAATCGATATTAGGAAAGCTTCTGGTTCCGCCACTTTGTCTCCCTAAGAACTTCCTCCTGAGTCCTCACCCATCACCCCCAAACCCTGTCTTAGAAAATTTCAACACCCTTTTCAGCTTTACTTCCTCCATACTGACAAAAGCAACCGACAACATGTTTTTTTAAATCACTTCTCACTTTTCTTGCTCCAAAGTCATGATTGAAAGAAAAGAAAAATATTGATATGGAAATAGTTTTAAAATTTTGATATAAATAAATAACAAACCTATTTGTGAGTAACAACAAGTTATTTAGAAATTAATAATCTTTTAAATTAAACCAACAAGAAATCCATAGGAAACTATTTGGGGGAGGTGAGATTGTTGATTGTCAATAGTCAAAGCAGATTAGTTATCAGGTCCACACCTATCAGTTTCCATCATTCTCTATCTGATACATAGTTTTTTTTTATTTGAATAACAAAAATCACTAAATTATATTTCGTCACATTTGTTAGAGATTCATTGAGAATTTTAATAACCTTTTGTCAAACTTACTAAAAACTGGAATGAATGATCCTCAACCCAAGTGGAAAAATATGGGAAGGTGTGACATCACTCAAGTACAACTCAACTTCTATGAATAATACAGTTATCAGACTTATTTTGTTCTTTTCTTTTCAAAAATAGTTTTCTAAAATTATATGATAAAACTACTAAAAAAAGTGTGCTGAATAACATGAATGTATGTTAGAGGATAAATATAAAAATAACCATTGAGTAAATAAATAACATTTCAAATTATGAGGGTTTTAAATTTTGTTAAATATATGTTTGATTTATTATATTTTTTTTTTTAAATTAAGGTTTGTTACTGCATTTTAAGGTGTGGTCCCTCAAATTAGAGGAATCAAACTTCAAGTTTTTTAAAGTTAAAAAAAATGTATACAAGAATAGATGAGTGCAGATTGGTGAAACTGAAAAAGGAGGCCATACATGTAACTATCACATATAATTTCGTAAAGAATCTTTCATGTATTAAATTCTAACTTGATTCTCACCTTATAACCACTCTCTGATTTAATTAATGGAGCAATTATTCGCTTTCTGATCAATTAGTTTATTATTCAATTGTTTAATCACCATCCTCTTCCTTGATTGGATCAAGACAAGAAAGAAGAAAAAAAAAAAAGGAAAACCTTCTTCTGTGATCGGAAAAGAAGGGAGAGAAAGAATTTCAATAATTTACTAAAAGTAGTAGTAATACTGCTTACTAACTTTTTTCTTAAAATTTCCAAAAATAAAAATAGAACACATATTACTTTTTGGAAGTTATCATATTTGACTCGACATCATATACATGAAACTTTTGTGTATACCAAAAAAATTGATTTTATAATTTTGTTTGAATTGACAAGAGTAGAAAATGAAAAAGAAGAAGAAGAAGAAGAATGGTAGGATAAGGAAAAGTGAAATTGTTCAATTAAGAAAAAAAAAATATGAGGAAATTAAATTAAATTTAATTATATATTAACATATTTAGAAAATAAATCTTTAAGAACACTTTAATTTGTTTTTTTTTTCTGAAAATGTAAGTGAAATTTAAAATATAAATTTAGAAAATAAATCTTTAAGAACACTTTAATTTGTTTTTTTTTTCTGAAAATGTAAGTGAAATTTAAAATATAAATTTATCATAAAACTTTAAAAGTAAATTATATTTTAGAAAGAAAATGTTAAAGTAAACATAAAAAATTAAATTAATTAACTTATTGTTTTTTTTTCGTTTTTTTTTCAATTTTACCTTTGTCATAATATAAAACGTATACTAACAAAGTAATAAATTTATTTATTGATTATTTTAATGCTTTTATTTTAATTATTCATTTTATCATATATAATAAAATATATTAAAAAATATTAATAATATTATTTAATTACAATTGCAAACACGATTAATTATATATACATAAATAATAATTAAACATTTACAAACATGGGTAATTAATTATACATATTGATTAGCATATTATTTTCATATTATAGATTTTAAAGTTTTTAGTTTTTAATATATTTTCTTTGTATCTTTTATTATTATTTTTACTTCCCATATATAAATCCAATTTAATTTATATGAAAAAAAAGTTAAATACCATCAATTAAATTAAATTTGTATAGTTCATTCACATCTCCTTGGTCAAATGTAAATTAGATGATAATATAAAAATATTTATGTTAGCACAACACTCTTCTTAATGAAGTAAAAAAGTCTACAACACCCCAGTGAGTCATCATCCTTCATCTTCTTTGTTCCATAGCCAAAGAACAGTACTTCAAAACTTGATTTAGATCTAAAAAATCTTGATCATAGCAATCATTACCCTTAGATCTTTCACCCCTTTCTCACTCTCACTCTTCACCAACTCACCCACCATGCCTTCTAGGGTTTGCTTTCTCTCTGTCTCTGGGACAATACAACAGTCCCAATTCTCACCCTCTCACACCACCATTATCTGATTCACCTTTCACCTCCATACCCACCCAGAAAAGCATGCATCTTTAGTGCCAGCGCGTGTAGCTCACTTCGGATTCTCATCTGAAACCCATGGAGGAAGTTGCTGGCGGTGTCTGTTAGTGTTCACTGTTCAACTGGGGCCTTTTCGGCTGGAATCTGAAATTGGAGGGTTCTTTATCAATTTGGGATTTTTTTTTTTTATTTTGCAAAATGATTTCTTCTGGGATTAACCTGGTGATGACTGTGATTGGGTTTGCGGTGAGCACCATGTTCATTGTTTTCGTCTGCACCAGGCTCATATGTGCTCGAATTCACTTGAATGCTGCAAGGAGATCCTTTCCTATTGTCTCCAGATCCAATCTCAGCATGGTGCACATTTTTTCAGTTTTCAAGTTAATCTTAAAATTTCTGCTGTTAGTATCATTATTTTTTGGAGTTTAAGTTTTATCCACTATCCACTGTTGGCGTAAAAAATTACTCTCTCAAATAATTTGAAGTTATGTTATGACTCTCAAGGTGATTCATGTGAAAGTCAACAAATTTAGCACAATTTCTGTTAGTTGGTTGACAGAGTAAAAGAAATTTCTCCACTTTTTGATTAAATGGTCTATGCCCCTTATTTATATTATTTTTCCATTTTTGATACGCATAGACCATGCACATGGCAGTGTAAAGGGTTTTGCATTATCATCCAATTACAAAATATTTTTGTTAAATTTATAATAATTATCTTAAAAGTGATACTAATCATGACATATATATGGCATACAGATTTTTACACTTTACACTGATATAACATAGCAACTGAATTTTTTATTTATTTATATATGTAAATTGATGCAGTGCAAGCTTTGTGTTGTTTTCCTAATAAATATGATGTCATTTTATTTGAATTGGATTTATTATCAATTAGACCTTTTTCCCGTGTTTAGGTGGAGCGGGGTTCCCATGGTCTCGAACGCGTGACTGTAGCCAAATTTCCAACAAAGAAGTTCAGTGACAAGTTTTTTGCTGCAGCAGAAAATTCTCAGTATGTTTGAATATCTGTTTCTCATTTATATATTCATTACTGTATGATACTCTTATGGCAAAATAGCATAAGGTAGTTTATGCCTATTTCAGTAGTTAAGTTAAAAAAGAATTGCATGCACAGGAATTTGTAATGAAGGTGTCAATCCCATAGCCTTTTTCTTTTTTTCTGTGGTTTCTAATGGTAAGTCTTCTCCAAATAAGGTCATGTTAGGCATAAGTATGTTATTATGCATCAGTACGAACTTTGACATCTCGTATGTTCTTTAATTTGAAAACGTATGTATCTGTCATGACTCATGAGAAAGTTATATGATAATAGTTTCCATTGGCTAACTCTTGTCAGAGTCTTACTTAGATTGTTCTATCACCATCACTTTTGTTGTTTTCCTGCAAAAGAAGCTTATGATAGAGTGAATTTCTTTACTCTATACGTGTATGCCATGGGAACGGATCCTCTCATGACTAATTTTATCATGGCATAGTCATATCAACAAATCTTACAAAAACTATTTATGATATGAATTAGTTGTACTAATCTCCCACAAGATTTGTCTACTAACTACCTCTTGTCGTAATGTCTGGAAGGTTATTATATACTGATGATCCTTTAATAACCTTGACACATTACGACAAAAAGACAGTTATGTAGGCAAAACTTGTGGGATGACAGTGCCATCTAATCATACCACAAATTTGGAAAGTTAAATACAGCTTCGGAAGTGGTTGACCCCAATGGTTTCCTATAATTCTTACAAAGGATACAAAATGGTATGAAGTTTTTTTGTGTGGTTTATGCTGTAAGGAACTTAACTGAGGAGAGTGCTTTAGGTTTTCTCATGAAGTTTCACATATGAGATTATTGATAACATTTCTCATTCAGATAATAATCTCCTTGTTTTGAACGTTCAATTTCATTGTTTTTGTAGATGCACAGTGTGCCTCTCAGAATACCAAGGTGAGGATATGCTGCGTATTCTCCCTTTTTGTGGACACTCCTTCCATGTGACCTGCATAGATCTATGGCTGCAGCAGAATTCCACATGTCCTGTTTGTCGAATATCGTTGCGCGAATTTCCAGATAGAAAGTGGTTAATGCAACCCTTGTTCAGCTCTGCTTTGCAACCTGGAATAGAATCCTTTGACACGCAACATTATCAGTGTATGATGGATGATAATGGATTATCATCAAGAACCCCTGACAACCATGGGGTGAATCCTGTAGAAGAAGATCATTTTCCATCTGAGGTTGGTGGAGCAGTTTCATTAGACAACATCATATGTTTAAGTGAGGGTGACTTCGTTAAAGATGAAGGGAAGAAGCATGTAGAGAGTCCATCAAACTTCCAGAATTGATTGTTTTCATGGAAATCATAGCTTCACTATCATACTTTCAAATCACACATTTAGTACAAAAGTTACTGGATTGAAAATGTGAAATGCTTTAGCAGGTTGAATGGATGGTTAATATCTTTTACTGTATATATAGCAGAGAACACCCCTTCCTCCCCTGAGCCGCTTTTTACTGTTTCTCCTATCTTGTCGTGAAATTTGGAAATTTGGATTATTTACTGAATTTTGTGTCGATTTTTTGTTGAGTTTTCAAGATAGACATATAGACACTGAGTTTGATGTTTTAAAATATATTAAAAACTTTTTTAATATACAAATGTCATTGCATTTTGAAAGGATTAGTAGAAACAGTACTAAAAACTCAACAGAGAATCTAGATTCTTCTAGAATTTGTTGATACTAAATAGTATTTCAATTCTATCTCTATTTCTCTCTTTTCCCTTTTTAATTGTAATTAGTTGAAGATCAGGTGGAGCTTTAGCTGTGTTCTTCCCCAACAAACCTTTGTATCAATTCAAGCCATGTTGTTCAATTAATGTATCTTGACTTCATATCCAACAATTGACTTTTGTAACAATAGTTTTTTTAATCAGGTTCAGTTGGTGATTTTTCTCCTTTATATTTTAAGGAAGGTGCCATAACTATGATCCATAGTTTCTTGTGAAAATATAGTTGTGACTGGAGAAAGGATCAATCTAGAAGAGCGGTTTTAAAGGGAGGAATCACAAACTCTTTTTGTGGGCCTCTTCACTTTCTTTTGTGATACGGGTGGAAAAGATTTTGTTTAAATAAGTTTGGCATACTTAAAGTCTAAACCTAGTTTACTTGCTAGCTATAGCCCTTTTTAAGCTTAACCACATATTAGATCAACATTGTTAGAAAAACTTATTTTATGTTGAATTTTTTTGGTTATGATAGATTCTAAAATAGTTTAATAGACTGATAATGAAAAGAAAAATCTATATAAAATAAATTATAATATATAAACATTAAAAGTGCTATTATTACTTTTAATAATGATAAGTTGGTTAGACGGTGTTGTAGGGTCTAAACTGTCTACAAAATTAAATCACATTTTAATAATGAAAAGCACGTATTCAGATACATCTTAATCCAAGTTGATATGACATAATCTATGCCAATTATGTTAATATTGATGTAGATTAAGATTAAAGAGATACTTCTTATGTATATAAATATTTTCTTAAATGAATATTATTTATTTTAAATAAAATATTTTACTTTAAAAAATAATTGATCGATCAACTTTGGTCGTTAGACTTCTTTTTCTTGAATTTTATACCCACATAAACTTTTTTTTTATCCTAGTCCGTATGGATCAAAGTCGAGTCCCGTAGGTAGGCCTGAGCAAAAGTGTTTAAACCGTACGAAACGATAAAATTCGAAAAGGAAAAAAAAATTGGTTAGTTGTAAGTAAATTCGATTTAAATGTGTAAATTATATGGATAAATGCGGAGGTTGGATATGGGTTGGATTAAACTTTTGAATAATGATAATTTTATTTTCGTTTTTCTTTAATATATTATTTCAATCATCGTTCAATTATTTATTTTTAATTTTTATAATAATATAATGTGATAATTTAAAGATGATTAAAGTAATGAATTAAAAGTGATAAAAAAATAATAGGTTAAAATATCAATATTCTAAACTTTTTGTTATTTCATCCAACTCAAAATTATTAACTATAAAAGTAAATTTTTCTTTCAAAATATAATTTTGATGTCACCTCACTTTTCTTTTATCTCCAACTTTACTTACTTCTTTTTTTCGATCATTTTAATCCTGTCTAATTCGAAATGTGAAAGTGTTGAATATAAATTTAAAGGTTAAATATATTTTTTTTCTTTAACTTTGACTGAATTTTGGAATTAGTTTATTTTGAAACGTTGGACCAATTTGATCTTTCATTTATCAACATACGTGAATTTAGTCTTTTTAATCAAATTTTGTTAAGTTTATTTGACATTTCAAGCACGTTTCAGATAGTATTTGACTTTATATTAAAGCAAAAATATGTCAAATAGTATAAACAACTCAAATTCAATCCTGAAATGTGTACGAAACATCAAATAAACTTAACAAAATTGGATTAAAAAAACTAAATTCACGTATTTCGAATGATAAAGGACTAAATTAGTCTAAAGTTTCAAAATAGACTAATTCCAAAATTCACTCAGACTTAAAAAGATTAAAAATATATTTAACATTAAATTTAAATTTAAAATGTTAAACTTAGATCATGTTAAATCGGTATTGTTAGACCTGAATGATTATACACCTATCAATTAATAATAAGATTTTGTGAGGATGTCACCGTACCCAATAATATTAAAGATACATAAAATTTATTTTTTAATTATAACAGTAATTGCAACGTCAATCTAAGCAATAACTAATGACACTGACCATACTAACGAAGTTAATATTTATTTCTATAAATTATAATTAATTGTTATATTTATTTTGATTACATAGAAAAATATTGTACTGTGTTATGAAATGGTAAAGTTGTTTGTGTTTATAAGGGTAGAGTTAATGGTGGGAAAGTTAGGAGAAAGTGGTCCACAGTGAAGATGTTTCTTCACCCTCTCACCATTAATTAGAACCTCACACTTCCAACCAACAAAACTTCATCGCCCACAACTTACTTCCTTAGCCCACAGGATTTCTCTTACTTCTGTTTCTATTTTTAATGATGCAACTATGCTACTCTTCCAACAATTTTTTACCACCTTTTATTCAACTCTCACAATAAACTCTTTCAACAATTCAAACTCATTTCTCTCTCAACAACATTGTTTCAATAAAAAAAAAAAAAACAATTCTTATATGTAAGAAGGTATATGCCATTAAATTTATACTTCCATTGCATTAACAACCCATTGAAAAATATAACTTTTTTGCATTAGAAACCACGTTAAAAGTGCCCTAATAAATATTTTAAAGATATTAGTAATTAGAAACCACGGTCAAAATTTTATAATGAAATGTAGTGTATGTATAAACTGGTACATTTACTATTTATGAAATATGGCAATTAGAGATGTCAAAAAAATTCGTACCCGCGGATATCTGCGGATAAAACCCGCAACGGGTAGGAAATGGATATTAAGATTGGATACCCATTACCTGCGGGTATGGGTATCATAGTATCCGTACCCGTGGATACCCGTACCCGCTAAACTTTATCCTTATATATATATATATATATATATATATATATATGTATATATATATATATATATATATATATATATATATATTTT
>Ga0209589_1000560_pt1 | contig 53201 bp, 11 predicted proteins | sample CowpeawhiteBW_FD_187525 | JGI IMG/M metagenome (GOLD analysis project Ga0209589, IMG submission 187525) | Root nodule microbial communities of legume samples collected from California USA - Cow pea white BW (SPAdes) (version 2) | ecosystem: Host-associated > Plants > Roots > Nodule | place: USA...
CATTGAAGCAAAAATGTGTCAAACAGTATAAATAATTTAAATACTATCATGAAATGCGCTTGAAATGTCAAATAAACTTAACAAAATTTGGTTAAAAGGACTAAATTCACGCATTTTGGAAGATGAAGGACTAAATTGGTCAAAAGTTTTGATGAGGGACTAAACCCAAATTTCGCTCAAACTTGAGGGACCAAAAACATATTTAACCCTATTTTTTATAAACAATATGAAAAAACTCTTCAAAATTTTAGTGATTATTATAAAATATAATTATTCATATCTATGAAACACGAACTCCAACCCGGAGAAAAGTATTACCTGGTTCCAAGTACAAATCTATTCTGATTTCAGTAAAAAAAATTATAAAGTATTTTGTATGATTGTGATATAATTTTAATATTTAAAAGAATTAATTGTGAAGAGTTTTCCAGAATTTAAAATTACCTAATAATGCAATAATAGATGTACTCTGTGAATTACTAAATGATTTACCCATAAATAAAAGATAAATGAACATTCACGAGCACATAGTCATAATATCCATTTAGCACTCTGACTAAAATAAATAAATAAATAGATAAATAAATATTCAGACGTTGATATGGCGTTGTGTAAAAAAAAATTAGCTGGGACTACAAATAACATGATATAATATTATATAATAATTTCTCTTAAATAAAGACCAGATCCAACACATGCAATATGTTTGAAGTATAAAACAGAGTGACACCAAAAAACATGATACGTCTAAAACATGAAATATAAAAACACCCCATGTGTCATATATTCAACTTTTTTCAAACAACCCATCTACTTTTTTTAAGTGAACCATACAAAAAGTAAGAGACGTTTTATATTATAATATATTATAAGCTCATTATTCTGATGGCTAAAGTTAATTGACAGACAGAACGAAAATTGTGGAACAAGTATGGGAAATGTGTATCACAAGTCAAAAGTTGACGGTTTAAATTATCAGTGCATTTAAATTAAATCAATAACAGTAACATATAAGATTATTCTATAATAAATTAATAATGGAGTAAAGGAGAGAGGAAATTACGGTACTGCCCCAGCGGTCGCGAGCGTCGATGTTGGCCTTGCGCGTGAGGAGGAGCCGGGCGACATCAGCGTGGCCTTCGCAGGCGGCGATGTGGAGGGCGGTGCGGCCGTCGAGGTCGATACTGTTGACGTCGATGCCTTCGTTGAGCAAATCCTCAACTCCCTTGACGTCGCCTCGGCACGCCATGAAGAGCAGCTGCATGGTGGAGTCAAGGTTCTCGGGCACGGTGAGCTCCGCCTGGTCATGTTCGGGGCTCCTCCGTATCGGATCCAACGACGACTGCCGCCCGAAGCTGAACCGCTGGTTGTTCCGGCGTGGATCGAGCGAGGCCTGGCGCGTGAACTGCCGGCTCAGGGTCTTCCGCAGCGACCCCGATGACAACTGCCGCGAGATGCCGCGCTTCAGCTGCGCGGCAATGTTTTCCATGGCCGCCGCCGAAGGATTCCGCACCAAAAAAGCTTCTCACAATCAATCAATGAATCGACGAATCAATGAATGAATCAATCAATCAACAAACAGATAGAGTGCTAGCGAGCGTGCTCTACATGTTGGAACGGATCCAACCTGCAGCTTTGATTATGGTATTGGAAAGTTTACGAACCGAATCGAAGGAAGCGCGAGCGAGCGAGGGAAAATAATAACCACGAAATCAATAACAGAATTTCTTTATTTTTATCTTTGGATTCATCCTTCATTCTCTCATCACTCACACGTTTCCATTTTAAGATAATGAAGCCGTGGTTGTCTCTGTCTCGCTCCTTTTCTTTTCCTTTTTCATCTCTTCTAATTAGATCATGGCTCTGCCTGCACCCTCTCCCTCTGTTGGGGTAGGTTTCATTGACTCACCACGACCTCAATCACTCAATTTTTCCTTTTTTATTTTTTTCTTTTCTTTTCATTTCTTCAAAAATTAATTATCGTTGAAAATTCAAAACACGCGTTGATGAAGAATAATTAACAGCCTCTTTTCTTCTGCAATTATTCTTCTCCCTGAGATTATAATTATGTTTTAAATTCTTTTATATTGTTTTTCAAAAGAGTAATAATAAGAAAATTAAAAAATGCACATCCACACACTGCAACATTTTCGTTGGATTTGCACGTGGAACTTTGTCTTCTTTCATGCAGAAGAAGATATATAGCAATTTTACAAGTACAAGTAGATTGAATTAATTAATTAGCAAACCATGAAATCCAAATTATGATTCAATTCATGGGGTCAGCCACAACTACATAATTAACCTTCTCAAATTAAGTACAAATTATGTCCACCTTCATTAGTTCTTATCGTGACTTCAATAAAAAAAACAGTAATTAATCATGTCGGGTCTTATACTCTTACATTAATTTTGTCTTCTTATTTTATTTTTGTAAACACTTGTTAATTATTCAAAACTATTCAAAATCACTCATTTTAATTGGTTTAAACTTGTTATTTAATTATTATTTATTTTTTCAAATGTTATTTTTGTTACATAACATCATATTTTAATGGGTTAAATATATTTTTTGTCCTTTCACTTTTAGTAAAAATTGGAATTGGTCTTTTTCGATATTTTGAACCAATTTAATCTCTCATATTTAAAAGTGCGTGGATTTAGTCTTTGAAACTAAATTTTGTTAAGTTTATTTAATGTTTTAAATGTGTTTCTCAGTTAACACTGAAGCGAAAATCTTGTTAAAAGACTAAATCCACACATTTATAGAGTTGAGAAACAAAATTGTTTCAAAGTTTTCAAAAGAAATTAATTTTAATTTTCACTAAAAATTAAAAAATCAAAAACATATTTAACCATATTTCAATCTTATAAAACTATAAAGTTGACCTAGTAAAAGTTAAGAATAAGAATAAAAGAGCTTATGGTTCGACTTCTTCCATTAATATTTAAAAAATATAAAATTTGTTTAAAAGATTTGGAAAATAAAATATAAAAGATTATAGCTTCAAATTCTCTAATAACAAAACCTTAACATTTATCCATAAAAGTAAAAATTTTAGTTCGATGATTATCTATAAATCATATCACATATATATTTACAGTTGAAAATATCACATTATTGGAAACAAGACTAATTAATATATATTTTAAAATGATAATTTTTTATTTTTTATTTCATTTTCAAAAATAAATCCCTAGCAATCACTCCTCACCTAAAAAATTTAATCACTCTTCACCTAAAAAATAGAAAAGTGGTCACTGCCATAGTCCTGGTGGACCAACGCATTCTAAGTCATTGATTTTTGAAGGTCTTCTTTTTGTATGTTGCAAGGGACAAAGAAAATAATGGACACCTGTTCAAATGTCGTTTTGTGTTGGTGTTACTAAAGTTGTGCAAGTTGGATTTGTAAGACATCTATCCAATTGAAATGTAACACACGAATAGGGATTCAACACTGTCAGCATAAACTTTTTTTTCTCTCTATTGAATGTTTGATGTTTGGTTTCAGAATAAAATGTTTTGTTTGTTTTCGTTGCTTTTAGAAAGGAAACAAATAGTAGTTCGATTTTTTTTGGTGGAATGAAGTTTAGTACAACTCACGCACGGTTGACCCTTTCAAACAAAAATTGTACATTTCAATGTAAAAAGAGATTGGGTGAATTAAAAATATTTTATAGTTTTATATAGTATGATTTTTCTCATATTCAACTTTTGAATGTTGAATTTTTTTTTTCTTGATATATTTGTTGTATTCGATACTTATTTGTCTTCTCTATGATATTTTGTTTATTTGGAATATCTGGTAACAAAATTGGGTTGAAAATAGGGATGATAATTGATGAGATTATATATATATATATATATATAATTATTTAAAAATATTTTTTTTTAAATTTAAACTTAGAATACAGTTTAAATAAAATCACAAATATAACAACCTTAAAAATAGAGTTTTCTTATTAATAGAGTTTCTATCTAGAGTATTAGGCAAATATGACCAAATAGATGTAAGATATATATAAAAAAATGCATAAAATGTAGTTGTAGTCCATAATATCAAAGTTTTGTGAAAAAAGAATAATTTGTTTATGTAACTTGGACCAAAACGTGAAGACAACACTATTTTATGCAAAATGTTTAAATATGTTAGACAATACATTAGAGACTCTCGTTGAAACCATTCATCCTAGGATCTATTCTTGCAAGTCTATCTATTCACACATATATGATGATCATTGCAAAAAGCGAAATTCAAATAAACACACCAACAAAGTAAAGAAGGGTAATCTAATTATAATTTTTAACATATAAATATTATAAATTTACAAGCTAAAGTAGTCCTTATTACTTACAACGCAAAATCATGCATTATTCAAAAGAACAAACAAGTCACATATATGATATAATATTATAGACTCAGTATCGTGATTTATGCATTGACTTAGACACAAGAAGCGTTGCATATGTCACAAAAGTCGACTATAGCAAAGGCCCTAACTTCACTTAGCCTAACCAAACCGATTAAATTCCTCTAGACATGGTAAGTTACTTATGACATCGTTAGACAAATAGTACAACCCTTAATCACGACATAAGAACATCTTTCAACTCTTGCCACCTAGACTACTATCACACTCTATGTGAGTTTGTAAGTCTGGTAGAGTATAAGATGACTGTTGTCCAACACGTATCCCTAGTCAATGCATAACACTAAACCAACAAGGATTAAACCCTAAAAGCACAAACCTCATACAAACATACAATTCAATAATTTCCATCTTTCCATTCCATTCCTCTACTTCCATATTGATAACATCATCATAGTTCCATATAAGACACATCTTTTAGCATCAACTATTTCAGCCCATACATTCCTTTACACCATCTTAAAAACTACAATTATCTTAATTCTCAATAAACATTACCATGTGGGTAAACACGATTAAAAGAAAATAGCCAAAGAACAACATATCACACATAGTTCATTTATCACATTATCATATAATCTTAAATTATCACACCATGCCATACATATGTATTTTACCTAAATCCAAGCTCATCTCATAACATAAATCTCCTATTATTTTTTCAAATTACATGTTAATAATTACTCATTTATTTTATTGTATTTACATAACATTCAATTACAATAATTCCACTAAGTATACCAAAACGACCAAAAACATTTCTCTAACCATGAAACTTAAATTGACAATTCCAACAGTCAAAATAAAGAATCATGTGTATACGATGAACTTGTCAGGTTTTACAGAGGGGGTTTCACTGGAGAGAACAACACCAATGAGATCTGAGCCTAACCACATAAGACACTGACACCACTCTCAACCCAAAACCTTAAGGCAATGAGTTTATGGGTCTTTATTCTTATATAGTGCTCTACTTTCTCATTTCTGGTCAATGTGAGACTTAGACTCACACTTGGATTCCTAACAATCTCCCCCTCAAGGGTGAGTCCCTTCAACCACATTGGTACCCTCCAGCGGAAGCTACCCAACCACAAGTACTCATTTTCTGCCCTTTTCTGTACCGTCGTTCTTCTTAACGGGATACGCTTACCTGAAACCCTTACCTGGGACCCTTGCCAGGAAGACTTTCGATACTAGGACCATACTGCACTCGTCTGAGCCGGTTTTAACCATCAACTCTGATACCACTTGTCAGGTTTTACAGAGGGGGTTTCACTGGGGAGAACAACACCAATGAGATCTGAGCCTAACCACATAAGACACTGACATCACTCTCAACCCAAAACCTTAAGGCGTTAGGTTTATGGGTCTTTATTCTTATATAGTGCTCTACTTTCTCATTTCTGGTCAATGTGGGACTTAGACTTACACTTGGATTCCTAACATTAACGATCGAGAATCTCAATCTTCCTAAGATGACTTGGACCAAAAAAACAGGGTGACACCCAATGTTAGGAAAGTGGCCCTGACACTAAGCCCTTTGAAACTCACAAACTTGCACATTTTAGATGGCGCTCGGCAATCTTGTGGCATTGCCTGATGTTGTATCAACGATCAATCTCGATTCAATTGCGTTAGGACACCTAATATTCCAATCTAGGTCATTTTAGGTTTTCTTTAGTAGAAAAATCATTATTTTGTTTAGCTCAAAATAAACCTTAGATATGGTAGATTGGATGATTATAACACAATCAAATCAGACCACAAGCAAAACCTCAATCAAACATATCACTCCATCCAAACCAAAGTCAAGCAACCCAACAATTTAAAAATTTGAAAACCCCAACACACTTCAAATTCAATTATTCAAATAATAGGAATCAAACATGTAGAGATTATGATCAGTTCCTCTCACCTTGGTTATCCTTTTTTTCACAAGTGCTCCCTAGTCTAATAATAAAGTATTTGTTTGACAATTAGCATGATGTTTAATGTCATGAGTTTAATTCATAGTCAAATAATTATCAGTGATTTTTTTTTTCAAAATTCTAAATGTTAGAAACACAACATCAAATAATAAATTTATAAAAAATAATCAAGTTAAACTTTAAATGATAAAATAATACTCTTAAAAACTCAATATAATTTAAAAAGTGAGTTAAAAAAAGTCATTCTCGTATGTGAAGTTTGAAACACAAAAATACCCAGAATAGAAAACAAAAACTACTCGTAGAAATAATAAAAAGTAGGAATTGAAAACAAAGAAAGGAACAAATTCTAAACTATGAAAGCTCCATACCATATCCATGAGAAGAATATGTTTTATTTGAGAAATAAGAATAAAGGTTAAATTTTAGGGGTACCAAAATGGGTTAGGCTCGATGAGCAGATCCATCAACCCGTTAGAAAAAGGTGGGCCGACTCAGGATATTGAACCCGTTAGCCCATATCAACCGACCCATTTGGCCTGGCATCCCATTGGGCCGTAGACGGGTTGGTCGCAGGTTGACCCGTAACTTATTTACTCTTATTGTCGCGGTACACATGTCACACAATAAGGAGAGGACACATGTCATATTTCATGAGTGGTTGTGACGTGGTTAGTTTGTAGTGTGATGAGGGAAAATGGACAACCCAAATGATTATAATTTACAAAGTTGGCCATTGAAAATCCATTGGAGTAGGTATGAGGGTTGAGATTGTAGTGTGAAAAGATATGCAAGATCTATGGTTGGCTTGTTAAATGCCTAACAATGACGTTATAATGGCTTTTAAATGAAATTAGTAGTTATGGGCAAACTATGAGTCAAATGAAGAAAAAATAACATATGGAAGGTGTTGATTAAGATTCTCCTTTTTAATGAATGGAAAGACAGACCGATGAGGAAGGAAACAAAAACTAAGATATGGGGAATTTGTAATCAATAGATATATTTGGTTTAAGATAGCAAGCCATGGTTCTTCTAAAATAGAAGTGTGTAGGTCCATGCTACTTAATGTAGCTAATCAGATGTCACAATTTTCCTAAAAAAATAAGGGATGACCTAGCCCATTTAGGGACAAGACATGTTGCATTTTATGTCCTGTGTTATGTTGACAAGCTAGATCATCCCAACCCATTTTCCACGGGTCAAAAATGGGTTGGGCCATGGCGGTCGAACTGATTAATTTTTCCACCCCTAGATTATATATGGTTTTAATTCCTAAATTTAGACACGAAATTGGAATTCGTTCTTGTCCCAAACTTTGATATATTTTGGTTATCAAACTTTAAAAATGAATAAATATAGTTTTATTAACTCAATGACATTAATTTCTTTTGAGTTAAATGACGTTTTAGAATAACATTTGTGTCGATAAATGTCAAATGGTGTAAACAACTCAAACGCTATATTGAAACACCATTCAACATGTAAAAAACTTTGTACTTCATCCTTTAACACTAACTAAAGTGATAGAGAATGGAGTACAAATGAAAAAAAATAAAAGAGATGAAGAGAGAAAAGATGAAAAAAAGTCCAAAACCCCCACAAGAGTAGGTAAAGATCAATATGAGATGTGAGAGTTTGACATTCCTTCTACGAGATCATTTAAAACTATAATATTTTGTCAAAAAAAATAAAAAAATTAAAATTAATGAATATAATTATTTTAACTCAGTAACATTACTTTATTTTGTGTGTTTTATTAAATGTTGTTTCAATATCTAAATTGAAACACCATTTAATACGATTTTTTTAAGGCAGTTGAATTAAAATGTTATATTTATTGACTTTTTAAATTTATGGACTAAATTGTTTTAAAATTTGAAATAAAAGTAAAATATAAATTCAGGCGAAAAGTTTAAAAAGACTAAAATTATATTTAGTAGAAAACTTACCCTAAATTCCTTCTTCAGGTCGTTTGTTACGACAAGTACACGGAAGTGAAGTAATATTTGTATGGTTTATAGTGCACAAAAGACAAGAGCTAATAAGAAGAATAAATTAATCTTAATTACCTAAACTTTGCTACTTCGATGGTACATACCGATTTCCATTAAATTGTCTTTTCATGAATAGTTATTTGTTGTAATTCTCTTAATTTATTTTAATTCGTTTGGCCGAAAATGGGAACATTGGCCTAATTTGTTTTCACTTGGTAAATAACTCACCTTAAAATCCTTGATCTAATAAACTGAAGTTAATAAATAATTAATTTTATTAGGCTAATTTTTTGTTTTTCACTTCTTAATACAATTACGTTCCATTTATATTTTCAGTATCTTTTACATACTTAAATTAATATTTCTACATGCATAAAACTGGTCTTTCATAAACTACTCAATTTTGCATTTAAAAATATATATAGAGAAATTTTCAAATTAAAAGAAAACCAACAAAACCATTTTAGTAATTAATATTATTTATTTTTTAATATACCAGAAAAAAAGGATGTTATATTTGTTCTATATTTTATGAAGTTGGTAATAAGAATGCATAGTTGTGTTTTAATAATGAATCATTATTAAATGTCACATGTGATGAATTGAAGCTGGGAGTGAAAAGTCACACGTGGAAACCCTATATATTTTTTTGGATTTGTGTTTTTCTTCGGAGACATCATATATAAAGTTTATTAGAATTTTTTAGTGTTTGAATAAAAATACTTCAAAGCAAGTTAAGACTTATGTGATTCTTCTTTTATTTTTGTGTGTGCTTTTTCTTGAATATGATATACTTTCAAGACAAATATCTTAAGTTGATGAGAATGAAATCTCAGGTAAAATAACTAAAGATTATTTTCTGTTCATTTGATTAAAGCATAGTTTTTTTTTTTATTGATTATTTTAGATAGAGCCGTCAAAGTGGATTAGAATCCGTGGGTTAACCCAGTCCACCACGGGTTCGGGACAGATTGGGTTTAAATTTTTTTACAAATCAGCACGAGTCAATTTTTGATCCGGTCCACCAAGAATCTAATTCATCCGGGTTGAACTCGTGGTAGGTCAGGTTGGCCCACTAACCCGCATGGTGACACACATTATGTTAGACTTTGCACTATTGGACTATTTTTTTAACCAAACACATTGGTGGGTTGACAAATGAAAACCTAACTTCAACTAATAAAAGTATAATTATTGAAAAAAAGTATAATTAGTTCATTGAAAAAAGTATTGCATTCAATAAAAGATTAGATAAGTCACAAGAATGCTTTTTTTAACTTGCTAATAAATGAATCAGGTTGGATTGATCCACTAAGTGACTAACTCGTGGTGAACTGGGTTGGATCGGGCTGGACAACCCATTTTTTTACCGTTCTAATTTTAGACATCAAAGGTTAAGTACGAATAGTTACATATTTGTATCAATTAAACAAAAAAATATTAATTTTAAATTCAATTTTAGGTTAACAGTTAGTTTATGTTTAATTGTATGAAATTTTTGAATCATTACATTAACATTCTTCCTCCAGAGTCAAGTATGACTATTTTGGAGGCAGAAAATCAATGAAAATTTATGCTTCATTATTTGTTATATTAAATACAATATATATATATATATATATATATATATATATATATATATATATATATATATATATATATATATCCTAATTTTTGGGGGATTATATTGGATAAATTTTGACGAGGAATCAATTATTAAACATGTTGAATATTATTTTATTCAGGGAATCATGGACTTATGTAATGTGTATATCATTGAGTTCGTGTTTTTAATTAAATTACATTAATCTACTTGTTTAATACATGTTTGTTAAAACTCATTTATTTAGTTGTGATTCGTTAAAATACTTCCTACCTATTATACTATATTTATTACATGTATAGCATATATTGGTATATTAATATTAATACCATGGAGAGGTCGCATGTACCGAATTTCTTGGCTACAGTATTTTTAATTATACAATATAATTTATGTTATAATACATATATAACATGTAAAATTATACATGCTATATGTTATTATATATTATAACTAATAATTAATATATATAATACTACATACAAAATATATTAGTTAAGTTTAAATATGACATTGGTAGCTGCAAATTTTAGTTTTTCATTTTCCAGGCAAAACATACTTTAAACTGATTAAGGACACAATTTTACATTTTCAAGATCAAAATCCCATTTAGTTTATAATGTATTATAAATTGATAATTGAAAATAAAAAGTATTTTTATATTTGTAATTATAATATTTATAAAAAAGCGAAGTAAAAATCGTGTCCATAATGCAGTTGAAGTAGTAGAGGAAGCACACAAGTTGCGCTCACTGACACACATTCTCTGCTGCTGCCGCCACCACCACCGTTGCTCTCACTTTGTTTGCCTTGTGGTTATGGCAGCCACTCTAACCCCAATCCAAACCCTCAAGTTCCCTTCTCTTCAACCTAAACCTCTATTCTCTCTCAAACTACCTTCCTTCTTCACACCTCACACTTTCACCGCCCACAATCTCACAGTCTCCGCCGCCACCTCCTCTAACACAACCGTCTCCGCCAGCACCCCTCCCTCTCCGCCCTCTCCCGCTCGCTCAAAGCATGTCTTCCTATTCCGTTTCCTTTTATTCACTTTCCTACTTCGGTTAGCTAGTTTTCCGATTCGTTGCTAATTGATGATTTCTGTTTGCAATGCAGGGTTCGGCGGCACACGATTTCGGTGTTCGTCGGCGATGAGAGCGGAATGATAAATAGGATTGCCGGCGTTTTCGCGCGGAGAGGATACAACATCGAATCGCTCGCCGTTGGCCTCAATGAGGACAAGGCTCTGTTCACCATTGTCGTGTCAGGGACCGATAAGGTGCTGCGCCAAGTCATGGAGCAGCTTCAGAAGCTCGTCAACGTTTTGAAGGTTCGCTTCTGTTCGTAGCATAACGCGGGAGTTTTGTAATTAGCATTTTATTGTGATGCTGTTTTGGAAAAAAGTGTTTGGTGATGAAGGTTTTGAGACAATGAATGTGAAGGAAGCGTCCATACTGATTCTGTTTGCGTTGTTTGCTTGCCAGGTAGAGGATCTTTCAAGGGAACCGCAGGTCGAACGTGAATTGATGCTCATAAAAGTGCATGCGGATCCGAAGCACCATGCGGAGGTAACTGCTTAGTGGTTTGTGGTTGTTGTATGTTCTTGCATCTGTTACGTGTTTGTGTTTTTGTTTTTTGTTTGCTTCTATTTATTTATTCTTTTGATGGGATATTCTCAGTTGAAGTGGTTGGTGGACATTTTCAGAGCTAAGATTGTTGATATCTCGGAACATTCGGTGACAATTGAGGTTAGTGCTGGGCACCTTTTAATATGTTTCAATTTACATGTTACTGCACGCTGTATTTATACGCATCTTGTAAAACTAATAGTAATCGAAGACAAGGGTATGCGGACCGAGCATTTCTTGTTATTCCGCTGACCTTAGTTACTTGAGAATATTTGTTAATGCCTTCATGAAGGTTATTTTTTGGGCTATTTGTCTCCTTATAACAACACATTCAATTTATGTTTTTTTTAGAGAAATTTTTTAGAGTACCTTGTGTACGTGTTACAACTTAAATCCCGTAGGCATAATTTTTTCCAATTCCAAAGTGCTCAAAGCTTAACCATTGCTATGAATAAAATATTTTAAAATGTCAATTGGTTCAACAGTGCTGTTTGTGCCTCAATGAAGGATCATTTGACAAAAATTGAAGCTACATAAGTTATTGTGGCCATCATCAAAGTTCTGGTATCTTGCTGCTGGACCTTTGTTTTTGCAGTAGGCATTGTTAATTGGCCGTGGCTTCATAATCAATTGGATTGTACTTGTAAAGTGGGGAAAAAGTATCACTGCTGTTTCATTTAGATAGTTGTTTATTATTGGAGGTACGTTGTATTCTACTAGTATGGTACAGATATACAGTGTCTTGTAAACAGCTCGTGTGGGGAATATGTTACATCTATTCATATACTCTTCCTTTCAATGCATTTAGAGTGGTAAAGTTAGGATACTATGGTTTTAGTATTGCTGTATGTGGTTTACTTGTTGGACTGGCCACTTTTAGTTATTTTGTTTTTCATTTCCTGTCTTTCATTTTTACACAAATAGGATTTTGATTATCTTTAAACAATATCGGGAATAAATAGTGCACTGATAAGCTGGGTATATGTTTTAAACCTTATTTTACTAAATGTTTGTCTCATATTTTCTTTTCCATTTAACTGTTATTTAGTCACAACCACTGCCATTATTACCTGCAATTTATCATTAGCTACTATTGGACATAAAATCAGATCATAGTTTTAGATGACTTGTTCTGCTGATTACAGGTCACTGGAGATCCAGGGAAGATGGCCGCTGTTCAAAGAAATTTTAGCAAGTTTGGAATTAAAGAAATAGCTAGAACTGGAAAGGTGGATACTTCAATTGAGTACTTAAGAAATTTTCATAACTTTTGTATGTTGTCTACTTTGTTGAGCATTATATTGTAAGGCTGAGCAAAATTTACTAATTCATTATTATTGGATGATGTAACTATTCTTAGATTGCATTAAGAAGGGAAAAGATGGGTGCATCTGCTCCATTTTGGCGGTATTCAGCTGCATCTTATCCAGATCTTGAAAGAAAAACACCTGTTAATGCCCTTGTGGGAGCAAAAAATGTGAATTCTGTTGCCAAAAATGATACGCCTGTGGGGGTATGATATTTACTCTTTAACTCTTCCGTTTCCTTTTAAACCTATGTTTGAATTCTTCAACTTGAAAATTGAACTTGAAATTAAATAATTGAAGTGTTAAATTTAGAAATCATGAAGAAACTTAGTTTGCTGAAGTAAAATTACACTAGAGAAATTTTGGAAAATGGTTTCAAGGTTTATGCGTATCTCAAACACTATTAACAAGGCAACTAATGGTCTTTACAATCAAACACCTTTTGTCTGTTGGGCTTTGGAATATATATTAATCTTTTGCTACAAAGCTTTTGGGAAACACATGGGCTGAAGTTTCATGATGGTTTTGTACTTTGTGCAATTCTTTTGAGCATCTGACTGGAGTATAACTGCTCACCTTTTGAGAATCTTTTTTCCCATTTATTTTTAAAGTTTTGTATTTTACGCTGTTGTACTTTTTTTTTTCTTTTTCATTTTTTTAAGAGGTTTGTAGGTCTATAGAATTGAATTTTTATTGTTGATGGTGACTTTGTTCATTTACCCGTATACTTTTCTTTTATGTATTCCATCTTCCTTCAACACCATAATTCAGAGCAATTGTTTGGTTCAAGTCACTTGCTAGGTCGTGGTAGAAATTGAATGATATATTCTAGCTCATGCCTGAATGTGGTAATATATTCTTTTGGATTTACATTGTTTTGGCTCTTTGTTTAACACAATTTTTAAATTCATAGAATTTGAATGATGGGCTAAAAAAGAACAAATCAGTGACTATTGCAAAAGAATAAATTAGCATAAATGCACTCCATTACTGCATGTTCAATATACCCCCGCCCCCTTCCGTGCTTGGCTTTATTTGCTAGATAGCAAAACGAGATCTAGTTTCTGACCATTCATTTTGACATGTTTGCTTGTGTGAAGGGGGACGTTTATCCTATAGAACCTTCAGAGAGTTTTACAGTCAATCAAGTACTTGATGCTCACTGGGGTGTTCTCAATGATGAAGATGTAAGATGGTTTGTAGTTGCTTATTGTCATTAAATGCATCACTTTTCTAGTTTTCTTTTAATTCATAGTTATCTTCCGTTACAGTTTGTTGTTAGTGATTTTTTTTTTGGTTTCCCCTATGGAGTTTGATTTGAATAGTGAGGTAGTTTCTATGACTTTTTGGGTACACATCTGAATATATTTGTTAGAGAGTACATGTAAGTATCCAAAAATGTCATAAGGTTATCCTCTAGGAATAGTTTCCCAGTTTCCTTGTCATCTTATAGGATTAGTGACCTTATTTGTTTATTTTATCAATACATTGTAAATATAATATATCACTTAACACCTAATAGTTTTTTATACCTTTTTTCTTTCGTCCTACCTTGATACCTAAAGTCCAAATATTCCAACATGATATCGGAGAGCTATATTTTAATTAGGAGTTCTATTTTAGTTTCGTGATTTTTCATCAAATTAATCAGCAATCCTCAATGTCAACCTTCCAGCATCTTCTAACATTTTTGTTCCCTCATTCTGTATTGTTCTTTCTAGTAAACAGATTTTTGCTCTCTAAAATGAGGTTTAGTGTCCACTTTTTCTCATCTTATCATTATATGTTTCCTTAAGTAGGGTTATTATGCCAGTTTTATAAACATATTAATACATCGAAACACACTCAGCTAATATCGGTTTGGGAGGGTGGAAAACTTCTGTTTTCACTTTATTTCTTATTTTGAACAGTTTGCATAGGAAATAGTGAAAACAGATCAATAAAAACTTGTTTTGTTATTTCTTTTACAAACCAAAATGTGAAGACAAGGTGGGATTTTTGTAATTAAAAGTTAAACAAAATGTTTTGTCAAACCAAAAAATATCATACTTTTTCATTCTCCTTAATCACTCTTCCTCCCTTAATACGTCAAAACCCAGAATTCCAACAATCTTAGTTGAGCCGTATAGTTTTATTTTTACCTTGACAAAAGCCCTATACAATGGGTTGCGCTAGTTTCATTACCATTGTGTTAGTCTTAACTGACATCTGATGTGCTTCTGATCAATTTAGATAGAAGTGCTCGTGGACATATTATGTTTTTTCTCTTATGAAGTTAGTCTTTCAATTAACCATATTTTAAGGGTTTTTTCTTTTGGGTGGGAAGTGGCCCAAATTTGGAGAGTCTCTCAACTGGGGTGTGGTATTTCACTTGCTTGTGTGATTTCGTATTTCAGAAATCAAGATAAAATGTTTATTGAGTCTTAATTCTAACCATGAGGTCTCTACAAAAAACGTTTAGTTCAAAAGTGCTTCCTAATTTTGTCACCTTTGAAATCTTAGCTCTAACTAGAAAATTTTCATGCTTGTGAGGAGCCAAATGTAGTATAAGTTTGTTACAGTAAGCATGCGATTTTCATCAATTTCTGAATCACAATGATCGGGACTCTGTCTTACTGTTGGGATATTGCCTTCAGGTTAGTGGAATTCGGTCACACACTTTATCCATGCTTGTGAATGATTCTCCTGGGGTTCTAAACATTGTTACAGGAGTTTTTGCTAGAAGGGGCTATAACATTCAGGTTTATTTCTTCAATATTTCTTTATTACGAACACACAAATCAAATGCTTCTGGTTTCTCGATTTTCTCATCTGCTTTGTTATCTTCAGAGTTTAGCTGTAGGACATGCAGAAGTTCAAGGACTTTCTCGACTTACAACTGTGGTTCCTGGGACAGATGAGACAATCAGCAAGCTGGTTCAGCAACTCTATAAGCTAGTAGAGCTGCATGAGGTTCAGAATCTCTATGAAAAACGAATGCATCATATCCAATAAACAAATTATTTGCTTTGAGTGATACGTTTTTAGTTCATACTGTTTGCAGTGTCTTGTGGCAGTTTGAGTGCTTGTTTAAGTTTATTTTTTATTTATTCACATACTTTTGCCATTTTCTTAAGGTTTGAAAACAACATTTCCCAAACATCTAAGTGCTTGTTTAAGTTTTTTATTTTTTGTTTCTTGTAATTTGTGGTGAAACTTTGGAAGAGAAGGAGGAACTTACTAATCCTTGATAAGCCTGAAACTGTACGTCCATGGTATAATCCTATTATATTGTAAAATCGGTAGTTACTTCAGAGTGAACAAAATTGCAACTAAGGTAAGGATATCGGTATATTGGGATAAGGAATTTAGTGAAGTTGTTAGAATATTTCTTTAAACTACAGACTTCAACATCGAGTAGGTAATCTTTCAAACCATTGATCATAGAGATTTTCGCCCTTGTTTTTGCCCACGGACATAAGCCTGTAGTTAACTGTAGTTTAAACCACATAAAATTTCTCTCTTTTTTTGGTGCCCCTGGCTACCACAGGAAATTTGTGTTGAAAACCTTTGTTCGGAGTTAAATATAGGTTAAATTTAGTGAATCTTGTGTTTCTTAATGAAGTGAATAATGAAGAGTATCCAAGAACTCGAGTAGCCTGTATTAGTCTCTTTTAGAAACCTTTCTAATTTCTCGGTGCCTGACATTCCTTTTTACTCTGGAATTTGAATTTGAAAGACTTTCTATACTTGATGCTGCATAAATTCTTATCGGTCAATCTTTGTTTCTTCTAGCTTGATAGAATGGATAAAAATTTGAGCATTTTATTATTTTCATTATTGAGTTAGACTGATATTTTCTTCAGGTTCGTGATATCACCCACTTGCCATTTGCTGAGCGAGAATTAATGCTAATAAAGATTGCTGTAAATGCTGCTGCACGGCGTGATGTCCTCGATATTGCCAGCATATTCCGGGCCAGAGCTGTTGATGTATCTGATCACACAATAACTTTGGAGGTGAATTTTGTGTAACTTTCCAGCGAAGTGATATAGCATCTTATTTAACATCAACTTATATCGATACTGACAAACTTGGTGAATGTTGGATGCCACTTCTGTAGAAAGAATGTTGAATTTGGTGACTATAGTGTAACTAAAAATCACTAAAACCTATTTACTTTAGCTGAATGTTACTGTGCTACAAGGTCATAGGATCATGTATTCTTTCCAGTTTAATATCTGTTGGATCTAGCATCCAGATTTGTTCCAGCAGCAAATAGAGTCACCACCAATTAGGCAGGGTACGGGAGATCCAACTGGTCCTCAGTTTGTCGTGTAGCTTTTTCTGGTTCATGAAAATAGATGATATTAAGCTATTGATCTAGCATCCAAATTTACAAGAGTCCTTTTATCCCTGCTGTCTGCAGCTTTCCACATCCGTTTTCTTTCTTTCTTGAATTATTAACTATCAGAAATAGCATTGTTTCCGTCTTAAACGTTATATTTGTAAAGAAAAAAATAGCGTTGTACCCTAACCTTTTTAACTTTATTTTTCTTTTGGATTAATATTTAGTGACAAAAGGGGGGGGGGGGGGGGGGGGACTCTGTGATGTTTTTCCTCAAAAGACAAAAAGGTGTAATAAGTAGAAGTTTAGAACCGTAGATAACATATTGGTGTAAACTTGTTCCCTGTGCTTCAATGTTAGTTATTTCTCGTTTGAACTAATCTTATGGTTTTTGAAAGAGCAGGTTAGTTCTTTTTGCTCAAGGCAATACTGATGACAGAAAATTTATTTGTTTGTTTCAAAGTATTTTTGCTACATTCCAAATGCTGCCATCACAACATGAATTCTTTGGTTATTTTCAATTTTTTTTAAATCTAATTGAATGATCTCGAACTAGCTCACTGGAGATTTGGACAAGATGGTTGCATTGCAGAGATTGTTAGAACCATATGGCATTTGTGAGGTATGTTTTGCACTTTTTTTCTTACATACTGAATATTTTTGCTGTGACATTTGACTTGTTTAAACACATTGTTCCATGAATTTCAGTCATATTTGGTGCATTTGCTTTGATAAATGTATTTCTTAATTCTAGATTAGTTGCATGGTTGTCAGAATTGCATTCCAATTAGTAGAATCATACAATTCTACACTTTTCCCATGGCTTGGCGAGTTTATCCATGCCCAGATTCGCTACTGAGTAGTATTGGTAGACTCTGCACTGAGATGCAATTCTCTCTACTTGACTTAAATAAATGTTCCTTTACATCATTGAGGAGATGCAATTCTCACTACTTATCTTTTAATAAGCAGAATGTCGTCTTCATTTATTGAAAATCAAATTCCTCACTCCGTTTTTCCAAATGACTCCTTTTTTGTTGTCTCTCCTAAGGGATTTGATTGTACCTGTTTTGCTTATAATATCTCTCAAGGTTTAGACAAATACTTTGCAAAAGTTATTAAATGTGTTTTTTGGGGATATTCTTGCCCTTAAAAAAGGATACGAATTCTATTCTCTGACCACCCAAAGAAATATGTTAGTTGATGTCACCTTTCTTAAGGACACGCCCTTTTTCTCATCTTCCTTGGAAACTCCTGCTTCCATTCAACATGTTCTCCCTATTCCAGGCTTTTGTCCTCTAATAATTTACGCTTCTGCTAACTCCAACTCAAATGAAAACCAGTCTAGCATTGCTCCACCACATCCCCTTACATGCTAATCAATCCCCGAAGTCTCTCATGATTCAAATCCTCCTTCGACAACTTCTCATGTCATGGATCCTTCTCCATCAACTCCTTCACATGACTCTACATTAAATTGTCTTATTGGTCTTAGGAAATGTATTCAGCCTACTTGTAATTCATAACCTATTTATAATTTTGAGTTATCATAGTCAGTCTCCATCATATCCTTTTTTGGTTTTTTCTTTTGTCTGCTCGATTATCCTAAATGACAACGAGCCATGATTGATGAAATGCAAACTCTTATCTTAAATGACAACAAGTCATGATTGATAAAATGCAAACTCTTACAAGCAATGACGTGTAAGAGCTTATTCCTTTTCCATCTGGAGAGAAGACAGCTATGAAAGTTAGGTTTAGTGGTGAAGTTGATTACTTAAACTTAATTGGTGGCCAAAGGATATACACAAATTTATAGAATTGGTTATACTAGGTTCTGTTCCTATATGTGGTTGTGATTTACCGAATCTGAAGTGTTTGATATATTTGGTGTTTCAGGTGGCACGAACGGGACGTATTGCTCTAGTCCGTGAGTCAGGCGTGGACTCTAAGTACTTGCGTGGATATTCCTACCCCTTATAAGGTCTTCACCTCCAACCACCACTCAGTTTCATATTCGGTACAAACAAAATTTTGGATGCTACTTGTTTAAACTTAAATTGCTTATTTAGTGTCATACTATGCACCTATCTTTTCAAATATTTTATATCTTATACTCATTTTAATATATAAAAATATATTAAAAAGTTAAATTGTTGTAATTAGGTGTTTTTAAGAGATACTTATGGATTATTTTTAAGTTGGCCGTGTTAATTTCTATTTTTTCAAAAAATAATATTAAAAAATATCAAATAAAATAATATTTTCTTCTAAACAATTATTTCATTTTTCACATTTAAAAGAATAAAATAGAAAATTGCTAACTTATCTCTATAATAAATAAAGGAATGAGTACAGTTTTATAAAATTTGTGAGTGATTTTACGTTCATATGATCGATATTTGTTTTTCATTTTTTGTTTGTCGATGTTTTAATATAAAATAATAAGTAAAATTATACTAAATCAACGAATAATAATTTAAATATTTTTGAACTTACAAACACTGACCTAGTTTAAAAGTAAAGCTATACTATTTTTATTATGCAATATAGTTAAATTCAAAACATGACATCTAGTTCCAATAAATAAAAAATTGTTCAATAATGAAGTTCTTGGCCATGGAATCTTCTAAATCTCTAATAATTTTTCTCGAATTACAACAAAATAGTCTAAAGGAATAACTTGCTATAATTTAACATAAAAGATATTATATGACTAACATAAATGATATTATATAGGGTAGCAATATATTGGTTCTTACTAACTATAGTATCCTAACATTGCATCATAATTGAAGGATCATTATTCACCACAAATAAAATCATTTACGTGAGTATTGTTTGAATGTCTTGATTTTAATGAGAAATGCTTATATCAACTCAGTAACAGTAGTAGTAATAAAATATTTTAAACCGGTATATGAACGAAGATGAATATGTCATATCTACATTGGTTTTATACTCATCTTCGTTTCAAATTATGAAGGTATTTTTAATTTATAAAACTATTTAAAAACAATATTTTAGTCATTTATTTCATTTCATTTGAACTATCATTATTTTCATTCTTCTTTCTCTCTTTCAATTGTATTGTTTGAATCATCTAATTTTATTCACCAAATACACATTTTTCTTTTTTTTATTCTCGTGATTTTATAAAAAATAATGTATTGTATATTAAGAAATATAAACCTCAATTCTATTAAATAAATTCATTTTTAAGGTATAAATCTGATGATTTTTACTCTTAAAAGCTTTTTATACGGTACATATTTTTCATTCTCTTTTAATAAATTAACTCATATACTATTGGCTTAAATTTTCGATTTATTCATATAATATGATTTTTTTTCATATTTGACACCGAATAAAAGAATGTGTTTTTTAACATCAATTTCTTAAACATAACTTTTAGTTTAGATTTTTATTTTTTAAAAAAAATTATTTAATTAATATTTGAATATCTACCTGACAAAAGAGTTGAGAACATATTTAATCCTCACAAGTGGATTAATAATTTTTTTTGCAGAATTAAAAATTTATTTCATAACGCACGATTTTATGAAACTAAAATTCATGTACACATTGGTTAAGAGTCATCTAAATTTGAATAAGACAAGAATTTGTAACGGGCTGCCTATTCCTGCTGAGGTTTGGTAGGTAATTCGACCAACACCAGTTATATAATGTATAATAATGTATAAGTTATATTTGTGAGTAATATTAAATGCTCAGTTAAAAAATAAAATAAAATAATATAATTAGGAGCCAAAAAATTAGATTTGGATCTTCTCCTATTCACAGTTGATGGAAGAAGTCCAATTTAATAATTTATTGCGTTCATTACTTAATATGTATTAGGACAATTACTGAAAAATTTAGTCATTATTATTTTCCATTATCATATTTTATTTAATTTTTTTAATCATTAAATTTAATAATAAACATAATAAATAGTTATGATATTAAATAAAACTTTCCTATTTATTTTAAACAGGAGATGATTCAAATCCTAAAAAAATGGGAAAGGAGCAAATTTTTTAAAGAATGACAAGAGACAATATGCAATTAATTGAAATTATTAAAGTATAGATTAATTATTATAGTTAAATAAAAAGGTTAAAATGGCACATTTTATTAAAAGTGTAATTTAGTTGCTAACTTCATTATTTTTAACATTCGTATTACTCATTAACTTTATATCAATCAACTTTATAACGTTTCAAGAATATATAAATAAATTAAGTAAAAAAAATAGGACAGTTATTAGTAAATAGAAAAAATTATTATATGTTGATCGCTGGATCTCATACATAAGCATCAAGATAGATTTTTATTTTTCATTATTATTAGTTAACTCGAAATCGAACTCATCTCATTCTGAGTGGGTACAGGGAGAGTTCCACGATATTGTCATGTGTATTGATTAGTAATATTTCTATCCAACACCATGTAAACGTATAATTTATTATTTGTGCCTCTCTATTGCCACACAAATTATGATAGAATTAAGAAATCTATATTGCATATCAATTTTCATTAATAATCGGACATGTTGAACCAGAGAACATGGAATAATGAGGTCAACTGTACAGTTACAGTTTTATACACAGTCTATACAATCATTGATAAAATGCTTTCATATGTTAAAATTATTTTTATTATTCAATTTTATTGTTATTTCAGAGTTTTTATTTACAATTCTTTGCAACTTCAGTCATTTTGAACATCCAATTTACCTTTGATCTATTAAAGTTCACTTGTTTATAAAGCTGAGAATTCAAGAATTTGAAAATAAAGACTACATTAGCAGTGCAGCAGAAAGCATGATAACATGTATGTCAACATAAATTGTTACGCACAACAGAGCTTCTGAATGGGAAAAAGTAACCCAGCAACACAAATCTTGTTTCAAAAAAAAAAAAAAAAAAAAGCACTTTATATCATAATTTATTATAAACGTTAATAACATTCCTTGTAAAAAGTCCACCAGCAACGGTCATCAACCAGCTTTTTTTACTCTTCTGCGGCACTAGCAGCACTAAGATCCACACTAAGGTCAATAACCTGTTCAAAATTCAGTGCAAGAGAATATCATTCATTATTCAAGATTTCCGATCCATAAGCTTTCTTCATTACTCAAAATCAATGCAATTAAAACAAATACAAAAACAATCTTTAATCAAATTACTAACGTGTATACAGTTGACTTTACTCATGTACAACAATCGGAAGAATGTAAAGTTTCATAAAAGAACGACCAAAAAATATTAAATTCTTCATATTAACAAAATGATTGGTTAAAGAATAATACATAGCAATTTATTTACCAAAAAAATATCCTTCGATCAAAGCTGAAAGTATTAACGAGTCTATACTTCCAAAAGGATATATAATGGTTAAAAAAGCAACCAATTTCGGAAGATAAGACAAAATACATATCAAGAAAATGATTGGTTAAAGAGCAATAAACACTTTATTAACAAAATATATCACTGAATCGGTAAACCACCAAATTTCCAGCAAGACATCCATTGTATAAGGAATAGAAAGAAGCAAAAATAAAAAATTTAAAACTCACTGCAACTTAAAGTTGATAGAACTTAACCTCCTATCAGACAAGTGTATTCTAGGAAGCATAATAGGATGGGATTGACGGGTTGCTAACACTGTTAATAAATTGTTAGTTATAACAAAGTTGAGAAAGGATTGAGGGAACTACAGAAAGGGAATTAGTTAGAATAAAAGGAAGACATTTGGAATTTTGTCTATGCAGAATTCTTCCATTCTTCAATTCTTGAAGATAATGCAAAATTATCCCCTCTCGAATATTTCCTTGTTACATTCATTTACCAGTTTTATCAAAAGGTAGATAACAGTTTCCAGAAGAACTCTACAAAAAGACCGTAACAAATCCAACTCATACTAAACAGATTAATTAAAATTATTTCATCTTTTTTTTAGGTTTTTGGAGTGGGCAACAAGGGAATCCATCGATGTGTTTACTTTGAGAAATATTCTGTTTTCATTTCTAATTTTCACTTATAATTACAAAATTGTCACCTAATTCTCATTTTATTTCATTTTTCAAATATTTGATCAGATATCTTAGAAACTACAAAACAAGGGTGAGACTGGAAAACAAAATGAAAACAAAGAGATATTTTCAGAGATGTGTTTGTAGAGCAACTATTTTTTCCAGGCGGGACTAAGAATATATGAATCCTACGGTATGTAGACTTGCAAATACATGATAAGATATGACAACATAGAACTTATGGTCTTAAGTTCCAGAGAAAAGGCTATTGTAGAGCAATGTCAGTCTCTATCTGTGGCTTCCAAGATTGATTCAAGAAATGGAAACAAGATATCACCACGGCATAAAACTTACCTTTCCAGTTATCAATGTATACATGTTGAGAACGTCATCCACAGTCGACTCAAAGTGAGTAGTAGCATCATAACTCTGTAAACAAGTTTTAAATGCGTTACTGTCAACCTATATCAACAGCATACAGCACAGATATTTTCAAGACTAAGTAACTCACCATTGATATAAAGCAGTTGTCCAAAGTCGGTTCATTGACCGGTTCATATCTGTCATAGATGTCAAAAAATATCTCATCAACAGGTCCTAGAAGATCAATTCCAGGTTTTAGTTCAATTGCTGGCTGATCTGTCTCTGCCTCGGATGATACGAATGCAATAAATTTCCCCTTTGGAGCAACATTGTGAGTATATGAGCAACAAAATAGGTACCTGCCCAGGATAACATAATGTAACATTCAATTTAAAAGGAAAATACAATTTAAAATTGACTGGTAAATTGTGTGCTCAAAACATTACCTAGTTTTAAATATCAAATCATATTGAAATTGTATTACCTTCCATATCGGAGATGGTTGAAAATTTCCACTGGCCTTACAAGATCATAACTTTTTTATGGTATTATTTACTACATTTTAATATAAGTTCAACATTACATTTATAAAGGTTGAAATGAAATTATATAGTAAATAGCTAAAAAAAGGAGAAGAGAAAGCTAAAGGACAATATGATAGGAGATTCATATTGATCTCATATGTAAAATAACACATGTACCTAATGGTCATTTATACCAATAGTCTTGGTCAATTACTAAAACAATACACTCAGGAGGATACGTTATTCAGCAAAATCATGGGTTCATATTTTTGAGCTGTTATTATCTTTCTGCATGTTTATTTGTAACAAATTGAGTATAAACAACTGAGAACAGGCAGCACAGGTTGGAAAGTTGCTCCGGCCAAGGAAGTGAAATGATGGGAAAATCGAAAAGATGTGCAGCTGAAATTTCTATTCAAGAAATTGTACAGCAAGGTCATTCTTCTCCAAATTCATTAAAATATGTGAAAGGTCCAAAGAGATATGGTACCCCAAAAAAATTGACTTCAGAATGACCAGAATCATTCAGAATTGTATACAACTCAACAAAATCACAGCAGAACAATAAAGAAATCAAACAGTAGTAGGTATAGTCTAAGCCATATATATATATATATATATATATATATATATGTGTGTGTGTGTGTGTATATATATATATATATATATATATATATATATATATATATATATATATATATATATATATATATATATATATATATATATGTATGTATCAGCCGGTTCAGTGATTTTATCTCTACAATGAAAATCATCACATTAGCAACTTCTACAATAAATATAACTGAAGAAAGAAATGTATTTCATGCTGAAAACATTTGATTATTTTCATAGTTAGTAACAGAAACAACTTTAAACTTAAGGATTTAGCTTCAGTCAAGCACATATTGTTATCTGTATTGCAACAGATTCTCTACAAACTTAACTACATTATATATCTATATATCTATATATTAAGAAGCTGAATGGAAACTTACATGTCGGACTTCCGACCCAACTGTTTCTGTGGTAAAATAATTTGCACCGAATGGGAATTATCAGTGTTGGGGATTGGGTGGCTCATGATAGCTATTGCCCTTGCAACCTTACCAACCTTCCTCACCTGTTAAATGATTGCAATTAAAGGATGGAGAGTTTAGCATCAAGATTTATTTAAGAAATAAATATCACTTCAACATTTGCCAATGATATTTTATCATCGTCCAACAGTGGCCAAGCATTCTTCAAAGAGAAAACTAGTAACTTAGCAGCATAGCTTCAAGGCTTTAGAAAAAAAAAGTTTTTCACTTTCACCATCACCTAAACTGGTTGCAAATAGTCTAACTAAAAGTTGTTTCTAATACCTTGCCGGGCAAATATGATGGGTCACAAACAAGTTTCTTGCATTTTGCAGTTTCCCCTTCAGATGTGACACCAACAACCTTTCCATCAGCATCAAATTCTACCTGGCATTCAAGAAAATAAAATAAAATTCCACAAGTGCACAGCAAGAGAATGTATATCAGAACATTATTCAAACTTCAAACACAAATCAAAATCACAATTATTACAGCACAAAAAGGGGAGATCGAAATAAACAAAGTAATTTTTTTAAAATATTAATTCATGCTCGTAAATTTTTACATAATTAAATACTCCATCAGCCCCATAGTAAATGCAGTCTTACATATACCATAAAAGGTTAATAATTAGATGAAAGAGAATAGCAATTTTACAAAATTAATCTAATCATCAATAATTTATTTATAGTTTCTGTTGCCCATCATCAATCTTATTAGGGGTATAAACGGAAAAGGGAAGTGATATTGCAAAGAAAAACTAAAATGACATTTATTATGGGACTTAATTATTTCTTGTTACACAATACTTATCAAGAGACGAAGGGAATATTGCTTTCCGGTCAATAAAAGTATCTTCGAATTAGCGCATTTAATATAGTTTTCACTTTTCAAAGAATCTAAAATATGAACCGATTGTCACAAATTATTAACACAACTAATATATCGAAAATTTAAAAAACACGGCATTCAAAGTTCAAAATAAAAATTATAGTTCAAAGACTGATAAACCAAAATATGTTCCTAGAAAAGTTGTAATTGTTTAACTATTACAAGCCTTCGATTAGTGTCAATTGAGACAAAAAGGAAGATGTTGTGTTCGTATGAATGCACGTAAAAAAGAGTATATACCTTGCACTCAGGCTTGTTCAACATATATGTTCCACCATAAACTGCACTAAGCCTGGCAAATGCCTGGACAAAAAAAATAATTAACAAATCTTGAGAAAAACAAATTTTAACACGGGTAACTAAAACAATATGAGTAGCATACCTGGGGAAGCTCTCCTAAACCATACAAAGGATATATGTAAGGTGACCCTCCTTGAAAGCGTGCAAGAGACTCTGCATATAACTACAAGTAGAAAACCAGATAATGCTAATGGGCACCAAATGGAATAGAAGAAACTTTAAAATAAGACAAATCCACCACTGAGAATGAATTACAAGAACGTGATGATAACCCAGTAATTTTACCTTCATTCTCTTCACAGTGTCCAGTGCTGGCTCAGACAAGTAGTGATCATCTCTATGAAGCGCCAAAGCATGACCAATGAAGTCTACAGTGTTATCATCAAGGCCGTATTTTCTGTCACAGGAACAACAAAAGCAAAAGACCTTTTAAAGTACTCCTTCTGACCATCGAGACAAAGTTCAATTTTTCTTTTAATTACAGGGATGAAGAGAAGAAAATGTACGATCATCATGAAACGTAAGACAAGCAATTATATTTCATACGTACACAAAAATGATGTCAAATGAATGATCACATACTTAGTATTTGGAGTTTTGGATCAACATAATAAAACACTTACTAAGTGAGCATATACTACCAACATTGCATGACAGTTATCTGCTATATGTAAAATAAGAATTAAAAAATCAAAATTTCTCGATCTCCTTAATATGGACAAGGAAAAAATTACATCGTAAATTTCTCTGTGCGTTGAATTGAATTAAATACTCAAAAATTTAAATTGAATAACAGGATTAAGCCAGTGTGACTAAAGAAATAATGGAATAAAATTAAAATAAATAAATAAAAATACAGAAGAAAATAGATTCCAAATGAACAGGTTCAAAGTTTACTGAAAAGGGCCTTTCGGATTCTCTAAGGAGCAGGCCGGATGGCACAATGCCACTTAAAAAGTATTAAGGCCAACAAGACATGCTAATTATTCCTATTTCCTATACCAATTTCACTATTTATATGCAGTGTCCAATCAATGTAAAAGCTGAGTCATTATATCTACAATAGCAACAGACGCAGCAAGAAAACAAGTGCACACATACGCTATCAACTCTCTAGTAGTCACTCTTGTCAAGTCCATCCCCTCATGAGTCTTGGGTACACTCTCTCTATAATTTTGTACATATATGAAAAACTTGCGTGCCCGGCGTTTTTCAAATAGTCCCATAAGTGGGGACTTTAAGGCTTCCATGTCGTTTGAGGGCACTTTGTGAACCTGAAGAAACCCACCAACAAAACAATTAAAACATCAAAACAAAAAAACTCCCATTAAGAAAAATCAGAAACACGCAAACACACCTTTCCTTTATTAAACACATGGCTCCCATCCACAGCTTTAAAAGAGAGATACTTTGTAACATCAGTATGTATGAGAACCCGCACCAAATTGCCATTAGCCATAATAAACTAGAAAAAAAAATCAAATAATGTCACACAACACGTTCATATCCATCACGATGCAGCAAACTACAATACAAATAAATAAGACCTTAGGGTTCATATCGATGTTATAGTCCCTGCTAGCGCCCAACTGTGCAGGAGGCTTGTCATCTCCCCTGAATCTCTTCCAAAGCTGATGAGAAAAACAGAGAAATCATCATTCCGCAATTCAAACATCAGCAACAAGAGAATCATTAAATCGAATTTAATTACAGCGGAAAAGAAAAATAAATTAAAAAAAATACCTGATTAAGATTGAGTGAAGTGGATTCTCCTCCGTAATAGTCATTCCTATCCATATGCAGAACCTGAAAGAAAGGAATTAGAATGCGAGGATTAGATCGATCGAAAAGAAAGACGAAAGTGAGATTACGCAAATCGAAAGGTTGAATTGAAATGGAAAGAGAACCTTGAGGCCATCGACGGAGAGAAGACCACTGAGAATGCATTCCTTGAGACCCGTGCCCAACACGATCACATCGTACTCTTCATCCATGTTCGATCTCGATCTCGCAGAAAACGGGGTTTAGGGTTTTCGAAACGGGAATTGCGATAGATAGACACAACAACAACAGAGTGTTTTGATTTGATTGGAGTGCGTGCGAGAAACACAGAGAGAGAAAGAGAGAAAGAGAAACAGAAGCTAAACCAACAAGAAAAGAACCGGATCTGAGGCCTTGACCTCCAATTCCTCCACTTTAAGAAAAAAAACGAATAATAAAAAAAAAATTAAGAACCAATTTATGAATATTGTAAAATATAGAAATCAAAATTATAATTATATTTTATGAAATATCCTTTTGTCCATAATCTATCTAAATACTTTTTTTTCAGTAACTATTTTTCATTTATAATATCTAGCATGACATTTTTATTGAAAGAATCCAAATTTAATTTTTACTCAGACTGAAAAATATTAATAGAAAAATTATTTATCATATGCTAATTTTGTTAATTTTATAATTTATTTTGAAATATAGTTGTGGTTAGTTTTTGTAAAGTTTTTATCCAACAAGTGTATATATTTTATATCCATTAAATTTTATTTGCGTCTGTTTGTTCTAACCCTTTCTATTGGAACGTTTACGCGTTCATCCCGTTACTTTCACTGACAATAAACAAATATACGCAATCCAAATTGTATAAATATTTAAATTTAAATTAAATTAATTTGTAAAAGATAATTTATTTAAATTTCTTACGTCAATAAATCTTAAAAAAGTCACTTATTCATACATAAATGATTTCGTGCCAAATCTTAAAACAAAATATATATATATATATATATATATATATATATATATATATATATATAAATATTTATGTGAGCACTTTAATTAGAAAATTTTGAACCAATATTCTTGTCTTTTTCTACCTAACAAGGCACTTATCTTTCGTAATCAATTTATATATTTTTGTTGAAACAGTATTAATTAGTACGTGAAATTAAGTGTTAAGATTGTAGCATTATGTTTGTTCCAGAAAAGCATCTTAAGTTGCTTATAATGCAAGAAATATAAGTAATAATGAGGTGCCCACCAGCTACGTGGAATCGTATTTTTCGAAAGCTATCGATGTTTAGAAGAAAAAAAAAACAAATTGTGCATGGTGAATGTTAAGAGTGAACACATGTTAGAGTGTAGACTAATATTGTTTATGATAGTGTAATTCATATTAGTTTGAAAAGATACTATAAGATTTGAGTTTAATTTAAAAATATATTTTAAACGGGTAAAAGATGGAAAATTTATAAATAGATAATAGATATTTATTTTATGTTTTTTTTATGATTTCATTTTTATTTATTTGCTTTATCTGAGTTGGAGAAATTTTTTATTAATTTTGTACTATCATATTATAATTTTTGTGGTGACATTGAGCTAAAAGAATAACGTGTTGTTAGTGTAGGTTTTGAAATTTGATATATGTTTAAGGATGATGTGACTGTTCATATTGGAACTTGATATATTTGTAAAATTGGTTTAAATATATTCTAAGTTAGTCCGAACTAATATTTTTGTAAGGTGTAATGTTTTTAATAGTTGCATATTATTAATGTATCATAATGAGTTAATAAATATCATTTTTATCAAATTTTATCTTTAAATTATATTAACTATAACTAGTTACATTACATATGTATGCTTATTTAATTATATGATTTAATTATATATTAAATCACAAGTCCGGTTGAAGGTATCATATCTAAATGTTAGTGGGTTGCTAGGACATGTTTTAACAATTGGATTAGTTTTTATTTAATATATAGGAAATATATTTACAATGAATTGAATCATATATTTCAATTTCATAAATAGTTATAGTTGAGATGGAAATCTAAATGGATAAATAAAATATAATTTTGATTCATTATAAGATTATTTTGATAGAGTAATAATAGACATATTTTTTCATTATATATATATATATATATATATATATATATATATATATATATATATATAATATATACATACATTTGTTTCTCCTTTTTATTTCCTCGTTTTTATCATATTATATATCTTATAAATCTATTGCTTTTATTATCTTTTTATATGTTTGTATGATGATGTATATGAATTATTTTTCTATCTTGAAGTTCCACCGAGACACTAACCCTAAAAGGGTAAATTTTTCTCTTCTTATTACTTTCAAATTTTGTTTTTTCGCCCGATTAGTTATTTCCTATTTTCCTAACTAATTATTAAGTAAATTGAAATCTAGATTTAAAATCAAGTAATTTTAGTATTAAAAATATTTATATAAACCATCATAATCCAATTAAATTTTTATTTGGAATTAAATTTAACCTAAATTTATTTGTGTTTGGTCTTAATATGTGTAGGCCGAAGAAAGATAAAATGTATTTAAAAAATTGTTAAATTACTTTTTTGGTCCCTCTATTTGTCATGAAATTTTAGTTTGGTCTTCAAGTTTTTCGTTATCTCAATTTGGTCCTCATTTTTTTTAAAAATGACTTAATTTTGTCATCCCTGTTAACTTTGGTCAGACGGTGTTAAAGTCAACGCCATGTGCCAATTTCAGGTTTTTTTGAATTTTTTGAATTTTTTTAAATTTTTTAAAACTTTTAAAATTTTTACACGTGTCACTTCATAGTTGTGCCACATGTCAATTTTTTTATACATGGCACAACTGTGAAGTGACATGTGTAAAAAATATAAAAAATATAAAAAACCAGAAATTGACACGTGGTTTTGACTTTAACACCGTTTTGTCAGTTAACGGTGATGACCAAATTGAGTCATTTTTTAAGAAAATGAGGACCAAATTGAGACAACGAAAAACTTAAGGATCAAACTGAAATTTCATGACAAATAGAGGGACCAAAAGAGTAATTTAACTTTAAAAATTTAATGGTGTGTTTGGATGAAACAATTTAAGCGAGTAATTCAGTTATCTAAGAAAAAATATATGTTTTTTGATGAAAAAGTTAAGGTATTTCAAATAACTAAAATAGTAGAATTTGAATTTTACTAAAAAAATGAAATTGAAATTCTCCAAGTTGTAGAATTGCACATTAGATGGGACAAAAAGAATCTACAAGTCTAAAAAGTCGAGTTAGGTCGGATAGAAGGTCAAGTTGAGTTGGTTTGAGTAAAAGGTCAAGCTGAGTCGGTTCGGCTTGAATGTTGAGATGGGTCGGCCCGGGCCAAAGGTCGAGCAGAAGGTCGAATCGGTTTTGGCTTAATGTCGGATTGGTTTGAAGGTCGAGTTGAGTCAGGTCAGACTAAAAGTCGACTTGAATCGAAGAGTCAAATCCAATTGAAAGTTAAACTAAATTAAGTTAAACTCGAATATATAGTGAAGTTCATCATAAAATAGAAATTAACTTACTTTATACAAGAAATAAAATTTAAATTAAAAATATTTCAATTAATTCATCAAAAGTAATTATTTAAAAAATCAAAATAATTCGATTGCAAACAATTAAATTACTAGATATTTCAATTGATTGGAACCGTTAAAATTCTTATCCTAACACAAGATAAGAGTCATTAAAAACATGGATAAACAAAAAAATATATAATAATTGAATTAAAATGAAGAAAATTTGAAAAAAAAAAAAAGATATTTTAAACAGGTTGGTTTGTAAATTATAACAAAAAAAATTCATAATTGAAAAAAAAATTAAATATATTTTTATTCACTTAATTAACAATTGAAACTAGTTCTAACTAAAATTTTAATCAATTTAATCTAAATTTTATTAAATTTATTTAAAGTTTCAAATATATTTTTGATATGAATTAAGATTGTATAAATATATAAATAACTCAAATAATATAACGATTTAAGATGGAGTATAAATATATAAATAACTCAAATAATATAATAAAATATATTTTAAACGTTCAATAAATTTAATAATATTTAATTAAAATGATTAAATATATATATTATAAAATTATAAAATTAAATTAAAATATATTTTTTTAAATTTAATTTTTGCTCAAAATGAAAAATAAAAATATATTTAACTCATACCGAAATTAAAATATTTACATCGTATTTGGACGAGAAAAGTTTACCTTTAAGTAAGATGAAAAAGTTAAATATTTATGGATACACAACACATCAACCGCCACCACAGCCAAATGGAAGCTAAGTTGGATAAGTTCAGAAAAAAAAAAAAAACACTTTGAATATTTATATATTATTACATGGTTATACTCGTATCAATTTTAACGGTATTCATCAAAATGAATTTAATAAAATAAATCCCATCGAGTTCTTTTTACTAAATTACAAACTTAATTAAAAAAAATCATATTTAATAAATTCCATAAATATTAAAACAAAAAAAGTCTAAAATATATATTCAATTATACTCCAACTGTGCACTCACCAACGCTGACATAGGTGTAAAACATTTTTTTTTTGTTTTTTGAAAATGTCAATTTATCTTATTGATCGTGTTTATCTATTCGAAACATGTTTAATAATATATTTTTTAACCCAGCTTGACCGAATCAACAAATCCACAAATTCTACACTTCGATGAATCTGAAATCTAGAATATGATATTGTCTTTACAGTTTAAAAATATTTTTTCATGGTACCATCATGTACACGAGAGATAGCATATAAAATATTGTACAAGAAATAAGAAAATAATAAAAAATCATAGTTATACATTTAAAATGGAAAACAAAACACAAAGTATAAAATATTGTTTAAGAAATAAAAGAAATAAATTTTAGTCATATGATTAAACAGAAAGTAAGAAAGATAAGTTTGATTTTTTTTTCATAACACCAATAACATAATCTTAAGCAAATATTTATTCAAGGAATTAGATTACGAAATTATAAATTTACTTTTAAATTATTGATATAATTTTGTTATTATCTTATTATATTGTTGAAAGTTTGCATAATATTTTTTAAAAATTTAAAATTATCTACGTATAAAATCGAAGACACACTTAACATTGAAAATTTTGAGTTATAAAGAAGAAAAATTAAAATAAATAAGGAAATGGGGTTGAATTTGCAACCTAAACAATAGTTCTTACAATTCTTTGATTTAGTTTCATCCTCTTGTGAGGATTTTGTTATACTTATGGTTTGATAATTTTGTCTTAAGATGAAAAATATACATTTTTAGGTTTTGAGAGAGAAAATGTTTATAAACATATAATACAATTTATGTGTCCGAAGCTTATACTATAGTTTAATTTAGGTTTAGTATAAAATGAATTTTAAAAATTTTCATCGACAAATATAACCGAGCTCTATTTTTGTTTAGTTTTTGTTTATTAAACAACACTATATAAAAAAAAATAAAAAATATGTATTGCTTTTTTGTCTATATGTGGTAGTGTTTATTTGTTGTATTTGATGTTTTTTGGGTGCATTTTATATTAACATGTTTTATCCTGTTATTTTCAAATAATCAAATGTGTTATTCTTCGATAATTAAATTTGATTAGTTTAGTTTGTTAAAACAATGTGTTTAAGGTTATGGCAGAGTTGAATCGGACCTAATAAAGTGAATTTGTATTGAACACTTTTCATAAAATAATTTGTTCAATTCAATTGACCGACTTTATGAACTTTGTACAGGGTAAGAACAATATAATTTGTTATAAAGCAAAATCAATCAATTAAGAAACTCAACTGAAATAAATGTTTCTTTTGTAATTTGATATTTTATTAAAACATATTAAAAAAATTTCCTCAAAATTGATTAACCAATAACACAAACACATAACTACTATTTGGTTATATATAATCAAAAACTCAAAACACTTTTTACATATAATTGTACATGAATCTTGAACAAAACATACAAAATTTCTAAGAACTTAAACTAATGGCAAAAAGATAAGATCAAAACAAACATTTTTTATAAAGGTTCACTCTTACAAGCTACATTTCAGTTAGCCATGTAACCTTAGTATAACTTTCCACTCAAACAATAATTACAATGTACAATTACACTATTCTTGAAAGATGAAAAACACTTATTGAACCCTACAAGAAGTATATTACCCATGAAACACCTTGCTGTAACTTCAAAAACCTTCCAGCAACACAAAACAACACAAGGCTAAGAACAACCAAACCTAGAAAACTCTCCTCACTTACACAAGACTCACATTATCGCCTAAAGAACCAGTGAGTGTGAGGAAATACTGCCTCAAACCGCTACTCACACCTCCATATCACATAAACACATTTAACTCAATTGAAAAGTACTCCAATAATGTCAAAAGTGTTATAGAAAATTTGGACTTTCATTACATCGAAGTTTTGTTTTTAAAGATATGTCAACTGTCATATTCATTGGTTAACAAACACTCGATTTATTTCACTTATATAGTGAAATAAGTCGATTGTTAGTTAGTTTAACTAACTGATATGTTCATCACATATCCTACTAGAGGGTGAAGACATTATTAACATATTAAAATCCTTTTTTAACAAATTAACAATCGTATTTAGAAATCCTATGGATACTCGAGATATTTCAATGAGTTCAAACCATTCCACAATCAATTAAAATGTTCCTCATAAACACTTTAACTGATTTTGTTCAGGTTTTAGTAAAAACTTATTCTTCTAATATTAATCTTCAAGACATCTTTAAGCATTGTTCTTTGAATCATCAAATCATATCTTCATGGATGCTTTGAGATAACATAGTTGTCTTTAAGCGATAACATTTGTTTTCTAATACTTCATACTATTTTGGTGCATTTTACATTAACATGATTTCTTAGTTTGTTTATTTATTATTTTGGACAATCTATATTTAGTTGTACAATAGTTATATAATGTGTTATTTTTGTTTGAAGTTGAATAAGACTTCTTTTTTAGTTTAAGGATGAACTGAGGTAAGAGTTTGTAGAGTTTATATAATATCATTTGTGTTGCAAAGTATACTATAAGTTAATTATCTTTTAGTAAGAAGTGATTTTTTTTCTTTGACAAATGTGATCACTAACGACCTTTATGTTTTGTTTTGATTTTTTAAACAAAAACCATTTTAGAAAACCTATACTATCATTCTTCAATGATGAAACTTCATTGTTTTAGTTGTTTTTATGTTGTATTGTTTGTTTGTTGATACTTTATGTTCTTTGCGTGTATTTTAGGTTAACATGATTTATCTATGATTTTTGTTCGAAGTTGATTTTGGGATTCAAGAGGAGTCAAGGTAAGAGATTGTTCTGTTAATAAAATTTGTGCTTCTAAAAATTATACTTTAGGTTAATTTTTATTTTGATTCAAAGTGTTTTTCTTTTATATTTTTACTAGCAAAGGTGATTAAAAAATGACCTCTTTGTTTTTTATGTTTTTGTTGTGGTTTTCCAAACAAAGTCATATCCAGAAAACTAAGTCTGTCATTCTTCAATGATTAAATTTAATTGTTTTAGTTGTCTTTATGTGGTAGTGTTTCTCTTCTAATATTTGGTATTCTTTGGATGCATTTTACACTAAATACGTTAAATATGATTTCTTACTTTATGTATGTATTATTTTGGACAATTTGTGTTTAGTTATACTAAAGTTCTTTGTTTTAGTTTTATCCTTTTATAATGATTTTTGCTATAGTTTGGATTTCATGTTTTTGATCCAAAGTTAAAGAAGACCATTTTTGGAGTTTAGGACAAGCTAATGTAAGACTTTAGAGTTTATAAGTTTATAATACAATATGTGCTTCTTAAACTTATACTATAGGTTATTTTTGTTTTAGTCTTTTAAATTTTGTTGACAAAAATAATCACAAACAACCTTTTTTTTTGTTTTGGTAATTTTTTAAACAAAGAGAAAAAGTGTTATCATTTTCAATTATTAAATTTGATTTTTTTAATGGTATTTTTTTAATATTGTAGTGTTTAATTTTTTTTTACTTGACCTTCACTAGGTGTGTTCTACAATAAATGCTTTGTGTATGGTTTTTTAGTTGATTTATATATTATTATGGTAACCTATGGATGTTACATTTTCTAACTCTTTTATTGTGTTTATATTCCCTAAAATTATAGTAATGAAGTTTGACTTTTTTTTTTCAAACATGCCAATAAAGTTGACCTTATAAAAGATATTAATGGCAAACAATAAACATTGAAACTTTGTATGAGAATAAATGATTTATGGTTTCTTCATAATCATTATATTCTAATAGGCATATTAAGTTGATCTTATTGATTTATAAGTCATTTACATGTAGACTAATATGACCATATTTACATGTATATTATGGTTAAAAAGGAGGATACAAGGTTGTGGAGGATAATTTGGGACATGGTCAAACTTATATCATGTACAATGTTAACAACTTCAAGAACTAAAGATAATATAAGGTATGTTAATATTCTTATAATTTTTTTTTGTGCAACGACTTTAAATGAGCAAAAAATTGCTAATGTGCTTGTGAAAGTGTACAATTTCAAAAACATAACAAAAATAATGGGTGAAAACTACTTTGTTGTTGATGTCTTAATTGATAAGTGTACATTGTTTTTTATCCTTCTTATTACTCAATGATTTAAACATGGTTATCTTATGTTAACTAATTATTATGTTATGATGTTAATATCTAATTGGTGTTGTGGAGAATGCTAAAATCACATTACACTCTCTCTTTAATGTCACACGGTTAAAGTAAGTAATATTAATTACATGGATTTTGGAGTTGCAAGTTTAATTATTTAATATGGTTTCCTTAACGAAAGTAGTGGAATATAATTGGGTGCACTAGTAGAATTAAAAAAAAATAGAATCAACGTCAAACTTATAAAAAAAAGAACTATACACAATAATTATTTCAAAATAAAATGAAGTTACTAGCCCACTTAATTAAAACAAGGCTTAATTTTTATGTTTGATTCATTTTGGTACCCTAATTCTTTTGGAGTTTAATTTAGTCCTCTACTTTTGTTAAAACAATTTAAAATGGTCTCAGGATAATAGTCCTGTGTCACTTTGGAACAGAAACGTGGCAAGTTTTTAATACCTTGGCATCAATATGGTGTGATGAGGTGGCAACAAATTATTTTTATGGAGGGAGAATTGTTCATTTGCCCTAATTTCACTGTTGTTCTTTGTTGGACCAAAGTTCTTCCTCATTTGTTGCTTTGTTGATTATGAGTGATTTCGAGGGGCCACTTTTCTTCTTCTTGCTCTTGTAATTCGTGGGGTATGCAAAATCCTAGGTTATCCAGTCACGGTTGTGGATTTTCCTCTCATGGTTGAGCACCCACTTACAACTGTGGAGAGGTTGCCGTGTTAAGAACACAACGAGGGCCCAATGCCACAGCCAAGGCGACAACGAATCATTCTTCTTCCAACCCTTGTTCTTTAAACGCTTCTTCTTCGAATGATTCTTCTTTTCCACCAATGTCCCCAATTTATTCACCCTATGAACCCTAATTCACTTTACCCTCTTTACCAGTATAGTTTCAACTTTTAACTATTATCCATATCACCTAATCCATACACTGCCACAAAATACACAAATGTCATAGTATCACATGAGAACACTCTACGGTTAAATTCTTTAATGTTTTTAACATAAGGACTAAGTTGAACCTTCAAACAAACTCAATGACTAAATTGAATCCAAAAAAAATTAGGAGATCAAAAGATTAATTAAACCTTAAAATAATTAATACAAAAATAATAATACATTATCAAAAATATTTATTATTTCTTATATTTGTAATTTATAGCTGAAATATATTAAATACAAACAAAAACAATATTGAAGAAATAGATTGGTTTAAGAAATTTAAAAGAAGACGAGAGATTATATCAACAAAAACTAATAACTAATTATATTTGATAAAAAAAAATAAAGGTGCCTAAAAGTTTATCAAATATTTAAATATCAGTTTACATATTTTTTTTTATTTATATTTAATGCTGTAGTAGAAAGTACAAATCCCTTATATTTATTTTATTTTATGAATAAAAACAGTGTCTTCGTCCCTTTAAGCCTGCGAGAACGTCTTAGTGAAGAGGAAAAGCAAGAAAGGATCCAATTAGAGAGAAAATGCGTCCCTGAAAACACCAAACCCTAAATCGCGATAAAGGTTCGAAGAATTTGCGAAGCAAGGTGAGTTTTGGCGCGGTGGTGGATCGAAGATGGAGATTCACTACAGTAGCAGCTACTTCGAAAGACGCCCCATTCTCAAGTCCAAGGCTCCCGCAGTTAAATGGGTTAAAGAATGGTATCGATGAATTTGTTGCCTCTCGTAATCTCAATTTACATATTCTGTTTAAAGGTTTTCAATTTTATTGCTTGTGGTGCGGTAGCTATGAGAGTATTGGGGAGATATAAGAGAGAGATTTAACTCAATTCACCAGGCTCAGTTTCTTCTTTGATTACTGTGCTTATTGAATTGAATTTGGGAAAGTAGTTGGTTTCGATGTTTGATTGCGGGTTTGATGGTTTTAGATGGAGTGGAGGAGTTCGGAGGGGAAGGAGCAGAGAGGCGATTTTTTACGTAAAATTGTTTATTCTCCTTATTTGAGTATATCTTTTGAATGAGTGGGATTATAATTAGGGGTTATCATGGGACTTTGAGACCTTTCTCGTTGCTTCTACAAATGTTTTATGATTGTCTCGGCTTAGGAATGTGAATGAACGGAGGGAATGTGTTTCAAGTTGGTCTTTCCATGTAGTGTTTAGAGGGAGAGACCAATTATAATATATTTGTCATCGGTTTGTTTCTGCCTTTTCCTACTTCATTAGGTAAAAAAATATACTAATAATCTGATCATTGTGGATGCCAGGGTTCCCCAAGATCTTGTAACAACTGGAGGAAAATGCATGCTCTTAAAATGGGTAACAGGTTGGTCTTTTTTCCGTTTAGCTAGCTTACATCTTTGGTCACTCCTGCCTCCATTTGGCTATATTTCTCTACATCTTTGCATTTTTTTAAATGGTATTACTGTTTTGTTTAGCTTCTACATATAGTTTTGTCATGATACAAAACTTGGTGGAAAATAAGGGGAAGATTTTAGACAGAATTTAAGATGATTTAACCTAATTTTTTTGTTGAGGTGAGTGAGATAATGAGTTGCTGTTGAGAGATGCAAAAACAAAGCGATTGTGTCACTATAATTTTTCCCTACTTACACAACCCAGTTTAAAGCTGAAATAGATTTCATCACATCTTTGATTGGGCACAAGAATCGTATCCATAACAGAACATACTGGGTTTTAGTTATAAATAACGACATGGTGCTACACAATGAACTGTTGAATGCTCTTTTGAAAGCTATTCTTGCCAGGTATCATGCATCGAGTCAATTAGGGCTTCTTGAAGTCCAGGATAGAATAGAAGACTCTTGATAAAAAACAAATTTGTAACGAAGGAATTTATGAAGAGAAATTTATAGAACCAGATCTGCAAGTTGGTGTCAAATGTGTACATTTCCCTATTGGTTAATAGCTTGCAATTTTGAATATTGAACTCAATGGTTCTTATTCTGAATGGCTTTACGTTTTTTTTTTCGTATAAAAGTTTTAATACAATTTATAATCCTTGATACTGACTCAAAAAACAATGCAGTTATAAAACATGCAATAATTTCTTATGATGTTATTTTATCATTTTTGTTCCTTAAATTTCTCTCTGTTTTACTTTTCTAAGAGGATACCGTGAAGACCTTGAAAGAAAAGACAACAGAGCCAACAATGCCTGAGCCAGAACCAGAGCCAACTACTGAAGTACTTTTTCTTTGTAGCTACGATGGATGTGGAAAGACATTCATAGATGCTGGTGCATTGAGGAAGCATTCTCACATCCATGGAGAGAGGCAATATGTCTGTCACTACGAGGGATGTGGAAAGGTAGTGATTGTGTTACTTACAGTTTAAACCCATGCACATGTATTTGTTATATACATACAATTGTATTGCCATGATTTGAAATAATTTACATTACTGCATACTGTAGAAACAGATCCAATTGCACTTTGTTTTACCATTCTCTTGTCCGATGATTGGCCTAATAGCCTGAAAGCTTTAGTGTGAAGCATTGTGTTGAATGCTCTGGAGCAGAAAAAACTCTAATTAGCAGTACTATTTTTTTTACATTGCAGAAATTTCTGGATAGCTCAAAGTTGAAAAGACATTTTCTCATTCATACAGGGGAGAGGGATTTTGTGTGTCCTCATGAAGGTTGTGGTAAGGTGATGAATCGATCCAATTAATGGTTTGCATGTCCTGTGTATTATTCCATTTACACATTTGGATTTGTGTCATATTGCCAATTAGCCTAATGTATGCCATCTATGGCATTGGAATGTTTTCCTCATAGGAAATTTGAAATTACCAGATCTATTCAAGTAGAAAAGCTTGAGTGATTGGTGATGAGACCTATGTCTACCTAGTCATTAAATTAATGATAAAGAGGGTAACCAAGGGAGAATTCAGAAACTTATCAATTTGAATCACCATAGACTAAATATTTGTTTATAGTTGACTTTATTGCAACTAAATCATTGTTACCATTTTCATCACACTATATAAAAATATTATCTTTCCACGATTTTCAACCTTTCACCTTAACAAAGATGAATCTGTCCTGAACTCTGTCTGTTTATCTCTCTCGACAGACACACACAGACACATATATTAAGTATGTACTGTGTGAAAATCTAGACATTACTTCAACGTTCTCTTGAATATAATTGTTATTGGACCTTCTTTAAAGCTAAACTAATTTCTCCGAGTGGATTAGATTACTTTGTATGATATCATCTTCAATTATTTTCCACTATTTCATAATGTTGATCTTTTGCTTTGGAGTTTTGGATAATGTATTACGAGTGTGTGCTTGTTATCACAACATCTCAGTTATCAAATTCGTCTGTCTGCTGCAGGCCTTTTCCTTGGATTTCAACTTAAGGTCTCACATGAAAACACATTCCCAAGAGAACTATCATATCTGCCCGTACCCAGATTGTGGAAAGAGATATGCTCACGAATACAAGCTAAAGAATCACATTGCATCTCATCATGAAAAGGTTGGTAGATTGGTATTGTTTGACCATAGTCTATTAACATTATATGGTGCATGTTATCATGTAAAAATCTCTCGTTTTAGTTTATATACGTTTGGTTTTGGTGTAATTGTTTCCTTTGGTATGTTAATATATCTAATCTCAATACAAGTATGCATTATTTTTCGTAAGTATATCGAGGATATCTGCGTAATGGTAAAGATGCCTCGAATCCGAAACTGATTGATTGGTATACTATATGCGATTCACAAAATTTTGAAACTATTAACATTTATTGAACAGTCTTCTTATTTGCAATTTCAACCTTATCTTACAGAATGCATCAGTGGATGTGACAAAGTACACTACTCCACCTTCAGAGAAGCAAACAAAAACTGCTAAACCTTCTGGAGGGGCATATGGTTCTGCATCATCTGACCGTCCCTATGCATGTCCATATGATGGGTGTGAAAAGGCGTATATCCATGAATACAAGCTCAGACTTCATTTGAAGAGGGAGCACCCGGGGCTTATGCCCGATGAAACTGCTGAGCATGCTCAGGCTAATAATGTTGACAATGAAATGGACGAAGCAAGTGATCAAGATGCCTATCTCACGAAACGGTCAAATGGTAAAATTCAGAAACAGAGTAGGCCTAAACCAAGTCTTAAGTTGCCTCCTTCCAAAATTGCAAAACGCAAAGTGTCCACTCCTACTTTAACTGTAAATAAAAATTCTTGGCCCGTGAAAGATGAACCTTTTGATGAAGAAGATAGTGAGGAAACAGAAGAAGATCGTGACAATGTTGAAGATGGTTGGAGATATACTGGAGGAAACAATGAAGATGACGATGAAGAAACAGAATATGAAGACTGAAAACCAGTTATGGCAGCGTCTATGAAACTTGCTTCCTTAGAGAAATATATTTTCTTTTTCTTCTACAAAAAAAAATTCAGTTGTCTCTTTTTAATTTGGCTAAGTAAATGGTGTCTTGTGAGACTGCGTTGGCTGTTTACATGCATTAGGTTAGGAAGGACACTAACTATCTCTACCCGTCGCACGTGTTGTTTTTTTAAATAATTTTTATATCATAAGATTTTATTTTAATTAATTTCTAAAATTGTATATCATTTTTTAAAATTATTGTGTAAATAATTGGAATTTGTTTATTATGGGTACCGAATAAAGAGATAAATGGATAACTTAATATTTTTTAATCTTTAAGTGAAATTGGTAATTATAATTAGTTTTTGGTACAAATATTGATCACATTAAAAAAGATTAACATTTAAATAATGAATATTTTTTTTATAAAATTATGTTATTTATAGCATCTTGTATTAATTGTAATTTTATTTTTCACAATGTTATCTATATTTTTGTATTTAAATGTGAGTATTTTTGTGTGATATATTATTATTTCATTGAACAAAATCTCTGTAATTTATAGTCATATTTGTGTTTAATCTTTTTACAAAATCATTTTTTATTGATTATAACATTATTATCTTTTTATTAAAATTTATGTTAGTACGTGGTTGAGACCTTTGAGCATTAGTATTTTTATAACTAAAGGTGTGATATAATATAATTTGTTAAAAACCAATTAATTTTACGAGTATAGGTTGAAGATGTATACTAAAGAAGTTGGACATATTTACAAAGTTTAAGTAAGTACATTTTTTTTCTATGATATCATAATTTTAATATTAAGATGTGTGTAATTAATATTTACATTATGAAAAAATATTTATTTAAAAATATAAGACTCCAATTTAACTAATCTGTTAAACAAATAGCATGACATAGAAGATAAGTATATAAGATGTATTTATAGTCGTTGATAAGAAAATCTAAATTAATCATTCATCGAGTCAAATGACGTATACAATACAAAAATTATATTTCTAAGCAACAACTATTTATATTCAACCTATAGTAGTTTCAGTGTTGTTCATCTTTCTCACATGCTTTATAATCTACACATATATAACATATATAAAATCACAACCTTAACCAAACACATAAGGTAATTAGAGTAAATTTAACTCAATTCAGAATAATCATTTCACAATTTACGCCTCATATTCAACATCAAATGTTTACAATGCATTACATAAACAAAACCCTCATGACTAATTTGTACACAACTAGACATTTGACTGATGAGTCCATCTCCATGAGAGGATGCCATGCATTAATCATGAGACTTCCATAGAGAATGATGAAGGAGCGGAAGCAAGAAGATATGGCGAGGAGAAGGTGCGACAATGGTGTTTGGAGGTAGTTCTCAAGTGAGGTTAGGCCAACACTCAAGGAAGGAAGCTAGAGGAAGCTACTAAGCGAAACTCTGGCCTAGGTTGATTCATAAAGGGAGAAATCTTTGGAGTCATCTCAAAAGAATTTCTCTACTATATTCATGAATTATTTTACAACTCCTAAAGCTTTATATTTATAGGAGAAAATAAGAGCTAGATTATCTAGAAAAGGGAGGTAAAAATGGTCTATAATGTTGTATTTGGAGGAAAAAAGAGAGCACGAGGAAGGTGTGACTTGCCAACTAAGCAAGTCACATGGAACATGCTTAGGGGTGATAATTGGAGTTGGTTGTCCACCAAGCTTGGCATAAATTCTAGAAGCTTATGCACTCTCCTTCAAGGTCATTTAGGAAGCCTAACTCTCTTTTAGTCTAAAACACTTTTAAGGCCTACAAGCCCTCCAAGGCCCAATTTATGGCCAAAAGAAAATCCTATTCTACCGGACCCATAATATAAAGCCTTAAATTATACCTAATCTAATATTTACAAATAAAGAGTCATTGGTTAGGTCTTCACATCCTCCTCAACCTATGTAAACTTCAACACTTGGGTCTTGCATGATCAGAGGAGGCCTAATCTTCTTGTATCCTCCTAGCCATGACTCTGGTGGTTGGTCCCTAGCTAGAGGTATCTCATCACTGACTCTACCTCCGGAGGACAAGTGTACTGAGTAGAATCTGAGACCTTACACCTGTCATCACTCACTTACTCCTACCCTTGAAAAGCTATAACTATATCATGTTTGGGTCGTATCCCCTCCATAGAGTATGATATGGCAAATTCTATCTATGCGAGTCTGATCTCTTACTGAAACTCTAGATAACAATATCATTCGTCTCTCACAACTAATTATCTTTCTTTATATGAGTCCAATACTACACAGTCAGGATAATCTCATTCTAATCTTTGTCGTCAATACTCTTCGCGCACAACCAATAGTAGTATTCTCACCCTAGTAATCACTACATTCACATTCCACAATATGCATACCCATACACATCATACAACATACAAGTTAAAGACAATATTTACACATTAATAATAAGATGCTCGCTCAATGAATGAATGTCTCGCTCAGAAAGTATCCACTAAAATGGTACTTGCCTAGAAAAAATATGCCATTAATACTCTTTATTTTCACATAAAACCACCCTCTCAGCGAGTTGCCAACGAGTCTGTATAATTCTATAGAGCCAATTCTAATAAGTCATGCTTCTGACTAATCTATCTAGGCATTTCACTCATTTAAGAGATGAAAACTCTCCCATTAAAATTATACTAATGTCTCAAACAAGTCTAACCAGATCACACAACCAATCAGAATCATTGTGAGTGCAAAACTAGCTTAGAATGCATACTAATAATCAATACAAATTAAATCATATTTTACACAAAGAAACATCATGCTTCACCATTTTTCATCTCAATCTCATCATATAGAAATAGTATTTTAATTTAGACTAGATTCCCTTACCTAGTATAAGAAAACCTTTGTCTCAACGCTGCTAAGTTCTAGTTCTCACAAATGCTTTAACTACCTAAACAAACACAAACATTAGATAACAAATCTAAGCATATCATAACAATCACAATTGAACATATATTCATTTTGAGTTATTTTGAGTTACATGCATGGATTCTAGAATAATGTGTTTCAAAATGCTAAACTAACTCGAAAATAGAATAAAAAAGTGAACTTACTCTGTTTAGATTCTGATAAGTCAGGAGTGTAGATTTCTCCGTTGTGAATTCATTGGTGATCTCTAATCGTCAAACAAATGAGAAACAAACTCATAAAGTTAGAAAAAGACATAGAAAACTTTTTAAAAAGTTCCTAAAGAGATGGTGATTTTATAAAATGAAACTCGATTAACATAAAATCTATTTATAGTTGAACTTTTTATGAATAAAACAATAGAGTGTAATCTTTAAAACAACTACTATTTTTAAACCATTTTTTGGGTCCTTACAAATTTAATTAAAAAAATCCCTCAGCATGAAGTATATATTGTGTTCGCAATTTTTAATTTAATTTTAAATATGCTTTCAAGTTATTATAATAAGATTGTTGTTATCATGTATTAACAATTATTTTCTCCATTTTTTTAGTATAATTGTCATAATAATAATAATTATTATTTTAGGTTTTGAATTGAAGTAAGGTTTAAATTTTGAGAAATGTAAGGTACAAAACATGATAAAATAACAACACAAGATATTGTTGCATGTTTTATAAAGATATTGTTTATTGAGTCAAAACAAGAATTAGGAATGACAATGCAGATTGAATCTCTTCGCATTTGACCCATAAAAAGTGGGTTTGCCCTACTTGGCCCGATCCACATAAAAAATGTGGGTTAATTTCTTTAGTTTGCTTTGCATGACATTTGATCAACAGGTTCGTGACCCGAATAAAAATTGTTTGTTTTGTAATGTTTTTTCTTTTGTATAATACTAGGATGCAAAATTTTAGTAACTTTATTTTTATTTAATTAAATTAGTAGAAATAATAAATTCTATAAGGCTATTTATAAAAAATAAGCAATCCTCACAATTTTATAATTTATAGTTTTTAAGTGCAAGCATGTTAAAAATATAATTGATTTTGAACTAGATTGGAACAAGGAAATAAACTGAGTTATGAAGCTACTTTTGGATCGACTAGACACGAATGAGTGAGTAACTTTTGGATAAACTACAAAAATTATACATGAGCGAGTTAATTAGAAGAAACATACACAACATATTTTATTAATGTTGTTAAATCTTAGGATTAAATCAATACTAGCTAAACGACCCAAATATGGACCATCCTGTCACTAACCCAAAGGGAATACAATTATTCGAAATGGGTCTAAACGGAATAATAGACCAAAATACTCATCTCCACAACACTTTTCTCTTTATTGACCGGCCCGCATGTTCCCCAACATTATCATATATATGATAAGAACTATTGAACTCAACATTCAAAAATGTAAACTTATGTATATTTTGTAATATTTTTTTATGATAATTAATTGTGTAAAATGTAAAACATTTTTATATTGACTGTATTTAACGAATTTATTTGAAATCTCTATCAGTAACTAAATTATTTTACAAGTTATAGAACGAGAAAAAAAAATGTTAAATAAAGATAAGGTTTGTTTGTTTCCCATAACTTAAAAAATAAATATGTATTTACTTTTACCATTTTTTTTGTTTATGTGATTATGTGGAAGACAATTTTCTTACCCAACATTGTATAAATATAAAATCAAACGAATGTGTAATAAAGTATTATGAAAATGTGTGAAAATTATTACTATTTTTCAAAAGTAAAAAGAGAGAATATAAATCACAAGTAGTATGTGATCTCAAGTTTTTCGAAAAAAAAAACACTTTAACAAATTTCTAAAATATTAATGGGAGATAAATCTAAATCATAGTTATAAATACATAGTTTTTTTTAACAGTTATTAATCAAATGTATATACATAGAACAATTATCACAATAACTGTCATTATTCGATTATTGACTGTGATGATGCAAAATCCAAAGAATTGTATGTTACTATTGATGGTCCATATCTCAAACAATTAACGAAACAAAACTTTGATGAACAAAAAAAGATTAAAATTTAGAAGGAGGAATGAATTTTAAATTTAAATTATTATGATATTATAATACCATCTTCCGACAATTAGACATATATAAATTCCATAAATTGTAAATTAGGATATAGAACTTTATAAAAGGGAAAAAAAAGAACTAGAAATATATAGCACAAAATTTTAAAGTTTAAATTAATTTAATATTACATAAAGATTATAATGAATGTAAGTTATAAAGTATAAATATGCCTAACATATAACCAATGTATACATACACAATCAAACAAATATATGAAAAAGAAAACAAAACAATTATTGAAATCTTCATTTTTTTTTAATTAAAAATCCAATGCAAAGGAGAAGAAAAATAAAGATTGTTAAAATAAAAATGAAAATGGTGAAAAAATAGATACCTATATTGAAAGCAAAAACGAGAACATTTGCTTTGGTGATGTAGCGTTGTGGGCAACGAAGAGAACAAGAAAAGTGAAAGAGGATTAATGGCTACGGGTTCGGGTTTGGCTTCGGATTCGGGTTCGGGTTCGGGTTCGTCGGAGGAACTGACGCTGAGAGTGAGATGGAGCGGCAAGGAGTACACGGTTCGTGTCTGCGGCGACGACACGGTGGGTGAACTGAAACGGCGAATCTGCGAACTGACGAACGTGTTACCCCCTCGCCAGAAGCTACTGTACCCGAAACTCGGTTCCAAACTCAACGATGATTCTGTCTTTCTCTCTCAACTCCCTCTCAATTCTTCGTTCAAGATGACCATGATCGGGTACGACGCCGTTTTTTTAGGGTTACTCTAATCGACACCATTCATTAACAACCAAATCAATTGCAGTACTACGGAGGAGGACTTGCTTCTTGATCCAGTGGATTCCCCTGAGATTCTTGACGATTTGGAACTGCCCAAGGACGAAGCTGTTGACATCAAAGATATGGAAGTCAACAAGCGAAAATTGACCAGACGAATTAATCAAGTCAAGGTCTTTATTTCTTTACCTTTGCCTAATTCAAGTTTTCTTGTGATGTTATATATATATATACGTACCTGAATATGTATATTCGTACCAACCTGCAGATTGAGCTTCGAAATCCGTGTCGCAAAGGAAAGAAACTTCTTGTTCTGGATATTGATTACACTCTCTTCGATCACCGCTCCACCGCTGAGAACCCTCTTCAGCTCATGAGACCTTGTAATTTTTGCCCCTTTTTTGTTTTCTGCTTTTTATTTTTCACTCGATCAGTGTATTGAATTAGCTTAAGGTTGCAAAACTGCCATTTTTAATCACTCGGGTTATCGAACCTTGGCTGCTTGAGTCCTTGACTTTGTAAATTTGGTGACTTCAAGAATTGTTGGTTTGGTAATTTTAGTGACTAAAATGATACTTTTTGTAATTTCGGGGGGTAGTTTTGATGAATTAATCTATTATTATTGTTGAATTTAATTGAAATGTGCTTTGTAGTATATATGTTTTTTCACGCTCTTAATTCAATCACTGGTTATGTATGGTGAATTTGTTTGGCTTTTGTATTAACTACCAAAGTCTTCTGGAGGATATTTCTGATTAGTTGATATTATAAAATTATTTACACTGATAGTGCAAACTCTTTGTTGCTTTCTTCCTCTCCTCTGTTTCTAACTTGTCCTTTGTTTTTGCTTTTGCAGACCTTCACGAGTTTCTTACATCTGTATATGCAGAGTATGACATTATGATATGGTCTGCAACCAGGTAATGTCCTTTTGCCTTTATCTTGTTAAATTCTTATTCTTCTGGAGCTGTTATGTGAATGGGTCTGATCTATGTAACTGAGTGAATGGTACATTAACTTTCTGCAGCATGAAGTGGATTAACCTCAAGATGGGACAACTTGGGGTTCTGGATAATCCTAACTACAAAATCACCGCACTTCTTGACCACATGGCAATGATCACTGTTCAGTCTCCTTCTCGTGGGGTCTTTGATTGCAAACCTCTTGGTTTGATCTGGGCACAGTTCCCTGAGGTATATATATGCATATGCGATAAAAAAAAAAAACACAATGTATCTGCTTGATGATGGGAATTTAATAGAATTATGTTAGCATATTTGTTTAACATTACATTCCTGTCTACAGCCCAATGAACGCTTACTAGTTATGTGGGGAGAAAAAGGACACCCAAAAAAGTTTTGTTGTAACTCAAACTTCCTTAAAAAAATGTTTCATACATGTGAGTATTATCATAAGTGAGATAAACCTAAGAGGGTTATGTGGCTTGTTGATCTGAGTTTTTGATAAAACGGAAAAATGAAACTATTTGACGTACCAAATTGTTGTAATCTATATATGGTTTCAATTTATAGCTGTATTGTTTGAATTTTTTCATCAGTCAGCTATAACCATGATCTAGTTGTCTTGATGGTGCTTTCTTATTCTATTTCAGTTCTACAGTGCTTCAAATACCATCATGTTTGATGATCTTAAAAGAAATTTTGTGATGAACCCACAGAATGGTTTGACGATCAAACCATTCAGGAAGGCTCATGCAAACCGAGACAGTGATCAAGAGCTTGTGAAACTTACTCAATACTTACTAGCCATTGCAGAGCTTGATGACTTGAGCAACCTTGATCACCATAATTGGGAGTTATTCACAGAGGACAATGCTAAAAGGCGTAGGCACAGATAAATAATAACTACATGCAGTAATGAAAATCTGGTAAGCAAGATGCAGCTTCTAGACGTATGAAATTCTACAGTTTATAAAATACATTGAGGATTTCAGCTTTTAATATCAAGTATTTGTGTTAGGATCGGGGGAATGACAAAAAATGAAAGGTTTTGTTGTCGCAGCTGTACGGAGTTATCTTAGATGTCTAATATTTTGCTCACGCAATTTATATCTAGCAATTTCTGATGAAAATTTGATTTGATACGTGAAAAAATAGTTCTATCCTAATCATATTGCATGGATAAATTGCAAAATGAGAATGATTCGTTGACAAATGTAGCCGTGCTGTAAGTATTCTCAGTGTTCAATTGATTCTAATTCTCAACTATGTATTACTTGCAAGTTCAATCACCTCTAGTGTTTCTCGGTCATTACTAGTCTTTTTATTGTAATCTTCTCTGAAGTTGGGTAATTTTGTCTCATTAACTGTATTTGGATTATGTGGGAAACAGGGGAAAGAAATGAAAAAAAAAATGGCGTGAGATAAGGCAGATATAATTTGGTTTATCTAAAGTTAGTTAAGAAGTGCACTGGTCGGTTAGTGTTAACAATACAGTGAAGAAAATTAGGTTTTAAATAAAACATTTAATTGAGGCACGACAATAGTACGGAGAGACAAATGGATAAAAGTGAAATAATAAATTTCAAGTTATTGATGTAGATGCTATTACTATGTATAGTATGAGAGAAAAACTAGCTTCATTGTTAAAAAATAAATAATTAAGTATAAATATTTTTACAAAATTAAGTACTAATATTTATAATGTTTCTTTCAATTTCAGACCAAATTTATTATTTGTATGAATGTTATGCTATTTATAAGTACTAAAATGACTTTTACCACTAAATTTTAATATAAATATCAAATACTTAATTTTTTAAAACTTTTATACTTAATTACTTTTAATTTTATTAAAAAATATTTTAATTATTAAAAATTATTAGGTCAAAATTGAATCAAATACACATAAGTAGGTACTAAATTGAAACGAAAAAATATAAATGGGGACTAAATCGAAATCATACATCTGATAGTGACACTGACACGTGGCATTACAATGCCACGTGGCACTGACAATGCCATGTGTCACACACAGGGACTTGACACGTGGCATTTTTTTTATTTTTTTTTTTAAATTTAAAAATAATTTAAAAATTAAAAAAAAATTAAAATTTAAAAAAAAAAATAAAAAAAATCACAGATTGACACGTGGCACGTTGACTAATGGCGTTAGTCAACTCTGTCTGAAAGGGACCTAATTGAAACAATTTTCAAAAGTTGGGATGCAATTGACACTTTTTTAAAAGCGGGTACCAATTTGACACTCTAGTACCAAACTGGGTACCTTACGGTTAATTAAACCTTTTTTTTAAAATTCAAAATTGCCTTGACCAGTTTGAAATTTTAAATTAATCATTTCTCTCTCTTATTTAATAAAAATTACTCCCTCACTTTCTTTTAATCTAGCAGTTGTTCTCACCCCCAAACCCTCCCTTTGCCTCACTCTCCTCACTTTCTAAGTTCACCCCTCAAGTCTTCATTTGTTTTGTTCTTTGGTCTCTCCTTTTCCCCTTTGTAATTCCTCTACATTAACACATATAATGATATCCCTTCATAGTTTTTCATTTTTTGTGTTGTTGCTGTCATGTTTGCCATGCATCTATAGGTATAAACATCATTTAGTTGATTAGAGCATAGATTTGTAGGTATCAATGCCTGGAATGTAAACCACAAATCGGAAGTCGCAAGTGATTTAATTCCGAAAGTCAACTTCCGTAAGCCACAAGATGACAGAAGTGGACTTCCGTAAACCAAGATAAATTTTGGAAATGGAATTCCATAGACCACTATGAACAACATGAAAATGACACTATGGGAAGTCAACTTCCGTAATTTAAACTGACTTCCGTAGGTGACTTTCGTAGTTAAAGGTGACTTCTGTAGGATATGAGTGATTTCCGTAAGAAATGGATGACTTCCGTAAAAGAGGGGTGACTTTTTTAAGTGTTGTGCCCAAAAGTGGACTTCCGTAGATGTGCGGAAAATATCACCGGCGAATGGAATTGTGCAACATTGGCTTAACTCCCCGGATGTTGACTTTCGAAGTTATTCGAAACTGGATGTTGTTGACTTCTGATTGCTTTTCTTTTTTCAATTTAAATTTTTTAATATTTATTATTTTATCATTGTTGTTATGTAATTTTTTAGGTTACCCTATGATTTTTTTGTTTGTACTTAATTTTAATGTAAATAAGTTTTAATATTAATTAATTATAATTTATAATAACTATAATATTAATCATTTATGATTTGAAATAATTTTAATTTTAATTAATTATATTGAGTAAATATAACTTTAATTAATTATAATTTTAAATATTTTTAATTATGAATAAACTTATTTTAAATTAATTTTAATATTAATTAAATTAAATTTTAATTAATTAAATTTTTTGTTATTTTTATTTATAATTAATTATAATTTGGAATAATAATAATAATAATAATTAATTATAATTTTGAATAATAATAATTATAATTTTGAAAAATTATAATTATAATTATTTATAATTTTAGAAAATTTTAATTAACTATATTGTTTGAATAAGTTTAATTTTAATTAATTATAATTTTAATATGTTTTTAAATTTGTTAATACCACTTTTTCTAAATTAAAAATATAAAAAAAATTGAAATATTTCTGTAACAACAAATAAATATAAAACAAAAATAATTTGGTGAATGAGGCATTTATGGAAGTGGAGCACTTTCTGGATGTGGGACAAGTGAAATTGGTAAGTTCCAATTGACTTTCGGTTAAATGAATGTTTGAAAGTCGACTTTCAGTTTTCTTTTCAATACTTTTTTAAATAATTTTTTATATATGTTTTTTTAGTTTTTATGTTAATTGTTTTGAGTATTTTTATGCTTTTATTTCAAATTGTAATTAATTTGAATTTTTTATAATTTTGTTGTAATAATTTGAATTTGTAATTATTTTACTTTGTAATTATTTTAATTTTTAATTAAAAAGTTATAAATTTCGAAAAGTCAACTTCCAGTTATTTCTCTTTCCGAAAGTTTCGTAAGCGTAAACTGTTTCTTTTAGTTTTAGTTTTTTTTTTTTTTTTTTTTTTTTTATTTTTTTTTTTTTTTTTTTTTTTTTTTTTT
>Ga0209589_1000563_pt1 | contig 53136 bp, 32 predicted proteins | sample CowpeawhiteBW_FD_187525 | JGI IMG/M metagenome (GOLD analysis project Ga0209589, IMG submission 187525) | Root nodule microbial communities of legume samples collected from California USA - Cow pea white BW (SPAdes) (version 2) | ecosystem: Host-associated > Plants > Roots > Nodule | place: USA...
AAAAAAAAAAAAAAAAAAAAAAAAAAATATATATATATATATATATATATATATTGAAAAGAAATAACAGCTAAAAACTTTACACAGATTAAGAAGATTAAGAAAGTTTGGCCGATAAAAAAAAAAGAAAGTAATTGTTCCTATTTTAAATATAACTAAATTATTAATGTTTAGAAAGTCTAATTTTATACACGTAATTTTTTTATTGCACCATAACCTCGATATAATATATAATAATCACATATTTAATTATTTTATTTTTATATAATAAACAAAATGACAAAATAAACTTAATATATAACCGTTAGTTTGGTTTTTCGGTCGTGAATATTTCTTTCTACACCCCATAATGTTTAAAGAAAAACGATTATTTAAATACTTCATTACTTATTGACCTCGCAGTAAACATGTTTTTTATTTTTTTTTATTAAAAATTGATTTTAGAAAAACATTGTGGCAAGTTAGAAAGTGAAAACTAAAAACAAAGAGGGAAGGAGAAGCAATTAGATGACAAAGAAAGGATTAGGAAGAATAGGTGAAGGTGTAGTTGTCAAAGGGGTTTTCTCTCTCACCATAGCTTAAAGAAAGGATTACGGAAAAGAGGTAAAGGTGTTCTCGACGTAGGTGTTGTCTGTCGCACATAACTGGAAGAAAGGGTTAGGGAGAAGACGTGAAGGTGTTGTTGACGACGGGGTTCTCTGTCGCGCATAGCTCGAAGAAATGGTTAGCAAAAAAAGGTGAAGCACCTCCATGTTCTTCAACCTCTGCTTGAAATGAAATACGCGACAGGGTGTGGTAGAAGACGAAATTTGAGAAGGCTTATTTTCCAAGTTTTTTCTTTGATGTTGAACCGTAATGGAAACCCACTTGGTTGAAGAAGTTCTTTTTTCATTATAGTTGCGTTAGGGTTTTCACTCCTTTTGCTGTGTTGGATCAATTCCGTTGGCAGGTTTGATATGTTAGTTTCAGATTAAAATGATTATTACTGAAATTTCCCCTGAATTTACCCTATTTGGAGTTTGTGTTGTTGTTAAAAGTGTATATGTTTCTTGGTAGTTGGTTGGGCTTGTATGGATACATTATGCCATTGAGTCCTAAGTATATTTGGTTTATATGTTGGTGTGTAAGAAGGTTTATTTTGTGGTCCAGGAAAGGTTAATTACAAATCCACGTGCTGAATATGTAAAGGAATAAATTGTTATTTTTGGTGTGTTAGGATACCCATAATTTTGGGGGCTTCAAAGTCATCTAATTGGTGGCTTAGGGTATGTTCAATATAGTGATAGTTTTTCAGTTGTTGTGATGAATTCTTAAGAGTTAACTTCATTTGTCATACCATGTGTCCATTCATGAATTTTTTATAGAGGGTTATGTCATGATTGCGGGCAAAGAAGGAGATTTACCTAACATTTTGGGAACAGAATTTTGACCTTGTTGTACATATTAAGGTAACATAAGTACTTCAACATGGAAATGATTGACATATCTATGAACCTTAGTTGAATTAAGTGTTGACATAAGTTCATATTTCTGTATGATTGTAATGCAATTAATATATTTGACTATCTTTGTGAAACTAAATAACATTTAATTCATTTTGATTGGATGACAAGTATAATGTTCATGTAATATAGTGTGCAGTTAATTAATTGATAATGTGATTGCGAAAGATGATTTGGTTGGTATTATCTTCTAAGCTAAGTTACATTAAATGATTTGTGATTTGTGTTTTGTGGTTGAGTGAAGTTGTTGAAAGTGAGAACGTGAAATGCAGATGGGGAATTGCAAAATGAATTCAGGTGTAAAATGAATTGTACTAGGTCAAAATATATAGTCAAAGAAGCCTTGATATGGAAAGACCAAAGTGCACACAAAATGCATGAAGTTATATTTCATCCTTTGACCAAAGACATTTAATGTAGTTGTAGGAAGTTTGAGTTTAGAGGTATTATTTGTCGACATTGATTGTTAGTCCTTCCATAGGAGGATGTGAAATATGTTTCACAAAAGTACATTCTAAATCGGTGGAGCAAACGCATATGCAGAAAACATACTTTGATATGAGTATCATACAATATTAAGAAAGACAAACCAAATGTTAGAAGCTATGAATTACTGTGTAAGAAGTTTTTTGACATTGCTGAGGTTGCATGTGAAAGTGGAACACAATTCATTTGTAAGCAATTGAACTCAATATCAAGAAATTCATCCATATCAAACTCCAATATAGGGGCTAACTGTTTAGAGCCTCATAATCAAGAAATTCATCCATATCAAACTCCAATATAGGGACTAATTGCTTAGAGCCTCACAACATTTCTTCCCCAAGTAATAATGTGGTTCAACATACGAACATACTAAGCCCAATTCATGTCAAAAGAAAGGGTCAACCATGAGCATCAAGGATACAATCAACCGTAAAAAAGGTTTGCAAAACAAAAAAGATATAAGGCTGTAATGAATAAAGCATGTCGGGATGGCACTGCACTTCGGGACGGAGAGCTTGGTACTTCAACTTCACGACCTAATTGTGCAGGCAACCATGATAGAGAGATCATAAACAACCTGGTTAGTTATGTTTTTATAAGTAGGTGTTTTTTTGTTTGAAATGGCAAGTAATTATTTTCCATTATACCATGGACAGGTTTGTGATGTGCAATGCATGAGCTTCTTATCCTTGTTAACATCAATAGAAAACACAACGTATTTCTAAAACTGAAGATATATTTAGGTAAAGTAAGCAACTTGCATTTTTTTATTGGACTTAGTATTTACCACTTCAACCTATGCTTACGGTAAGCTTTATTCTCTACAAGAAGTAGTTTGCAAAAAACAACTTTTGGATCATTTGCTATGATCAACATGGCATAACCAAACACCTTTTGTTATTAGATGTTGTGTTTGTGAATGACATGTTGAGTTACAAGCATAATGGAAGTATTTGAACTTCTGATGTAGGTGAACTTGACTGAATATCTTTTTGTGCAAAAACTAAGTGATGGGTCACCAGTTATTTGGTAAGAATGCATCAAATTCCACAAACAATGGTAAATCTTGTTAAGATATTATAATGTTCATATTTGATGATGTAAGTTTTTTAATGAACTGAATTTGAATGCCGAAGCAAACATAATATTTTATTTAGTAAGATTTATGTGGGATGACTACTTCCTTTATTTGTTTCACTTTGTGAAAAAAATTAACAAAGGCCAAACACTTTTCTTAGGAAGACTCCACCTAAAAGAGAAGGGAGATTTGGATGATACTCAGTGTGCACATAATGCAAATTCCTTTTGTATGGATTATTATTACTAATATTCACTTCACATAAATGGAATAAGTATGCTAACGTCATATTAAGTAACTGTAACGCAGTTTGACCATTATTATTTTAAAACTTTATGTGCTTAAAATAATGTGTACTTTAAGAGGAATTTATTTAAACGTCCTCAGCAATCAAATTGTATAAGTGGTGAGTTATGGTATTGTTGGTTTGAATTAATTTTTTTTGTCTAAAATAACTATGACATGGGTAACCACTTATTAATTAAGAACTCAATAAATAATGTGAACATGGTAATTTGCATGATAGAGAGAAAGTGAAACCAAAATATTAACATCAATAAAGGTCATTTCGTTGAACTCATTCGACCAAAAAAATGAATCACTTTATTAGGTTTGTCATTTTACTCATTCAACAAATAAAAAATGAATGTCGTAGGGTAAGAAAGTGCCCAGTAACTTGTTCACTCAACAATCTCTTTTCAAACTCATTAGAATACACCATGCATGTCCACTATTATCAACTTGGGTCATGAAGTAGATGTTTTCATTTTAATTTATAGGGGACGAAAATTATATTAAAGAAACTCAATCTATGAACATATAGATGAAGTTTACGTAACTAAACTCAGAAAATTACAAGAATTTGTTATCTAAACCTATGTACACTAACTAATATAATTACACAAATCCATGCATTTCACATATAAGATAAGTACTAATTTAGACATAAACAATGTACAATGTACATAAAGTACACATATGGATCAACTCCCATTAACTCACATATACTACTAAGTCCTAAGGTATGGATGAAATCTTTGAAGAACATTGTCCCTAGTAGGCTATGCATATTTTTTGGGTCAAGAAGCCATTGACATATGAACTATTGTTAAATTGTTGGAGTTCTTCCTAAAGCAAAAAAGATTAATTATTTAAATAAAGTTTTGTATAAAATAACCCGATGGAAATTGTATGTAAACACTTAAAAGGTTTGAGTGCTAACACAAGAGTATGGCGACATGTTTTTCCCATCAAATCTTTTAAGTCCATCCCACATTTGAAGATACTTTAACACTAGAATGCCACAATCATGCCTGAAATTAGGAAAGAGTCAATGTAATAAAACATAGACATTTATTTAACACGCCATTGGCTAAAATGAACTTTCTGTACTTACATATTTTGTTGACGAGGAAGATCGTCAATTACGAGTTAAAATGGTGGTTTTAGTTGCTTGTTGTCATTCATCAAAATCCAAAAATGGTAATCCTCATTCTGCATTTGCAAACATAGATAAGAAACAACTCAATTGTGCAATTTAACTAAGCATACATACTTCAAATTATGTAATAAAAGAGAAGAAACTTACAACATGATTATCTATTTGTTTTTTGCGACGACACTTGTGGGAAGAGAATCCAATACAATGAACTCCTTCCTTTGAAAGTTGATAGCATAACACCACCAATGTCCATCATGAACCACTGGGACAAACAACTAAACGGAAGAATCATTAATCAACATAGATTTGAAGTTGTTAAAGAAATTACTACATCCAACAAGAAAGGATATTCATAAATCTGTTGTTAATATTTCTTGAAGAGAAAGCAAACCACATGGAAGGTAATGTTGGTAGTCGTCCAAACACCACACACGTCTATTGATCTTTCTTTTGTTACAGTCAATGATGATCGCATTCTGCCACAAAATGTATATCAAATTTTTGAAACTAATATGAACACAAATATTAAACATATGCACTTACCATATACAAAGGACTGAATATAACTATTTACTCTCACAATCAGCCTTTTCTCTTTGTACACAAAGTTAACGGCTGCAAACAAAACAAACTACAAACACATAGAATGGTTATTATATTCCAATGCCTTTGAAATAAAGATAAAAGTTTGAATATTTCATGTGCCACAACTTACCATGTTATTGATCCAACCACGAGGACAAAATCCATGGCACTCATCATTGCTCAATAATTGGCTTCTGATTTTAGGGTAAAGAATTCTAAAAAGTAAAATTAAACAAGTAAGAATATTTCTTACTCAGTTTAGGCATAATTGTACAAAAAAAAAAATCAATTCCATACCTACTACACACACCAGTTGTGACATCCCTATAATATTTACCCATATTTATAACCATTGTATTATTTTGCCCTTCAATGGAAGGGATAATGGCCATGCAGGGACTAATTTGGTCGTCGTAATTGGAAGAATATCTATTTTGAAGGGTGTTCTCCTCACTTGGACTACAGTTGTCAACCTCTATGCACTCCTTGTCTTAATCTTTGTCAGACTTCTAAGGTTGGTAACAATCCTTCTACTGTGAAGGAGAAGAATCACCTTCCTGAGACTCTTGTTGCTGACAAGGAGTACCCAGACCTAAATCCAGAACATGTCCTTGACCACCACAAGGTTGAGGTTCAACAATATAAAGTAAATCACCAAGAAAGTTCTTTTGTTCAGCCTGTTCAAACAACTTCTATTGAGAAGGAGAACCTTGACCTTCATTAAAATCATTTCCTTCACCACCAGAAGGGTGAGGTTCATCAATTCCAAAGAATTCATTATACATATTTTTTATTTCAACCTTCATATCCATTATAAACCTTTCATGCTTTTGAAATTTCTCTTCAAGAGCCACTTCACCTTTAGAAGGATGTCCACATCCAATGTCATTGGCAGTGGCTTCATCCTCAATACGCAGTGCACTTTCAACAACTGGGTTCTTCTTGTCATCCTCACTTAGGGACCAATAAAAAACAACCTACAGAAAAATACCAAATATATTTAAGGCAGATATAAGCACACAATCAGAGTTAAAAATAATTAATTTCACACTGATGCACAATTATAACCTATAGTATACAAGAAAACAATTTAGATGAACTATTAAGAACCAAAATTTAATTTATATCTACACAAGTTCTGAAAATTTACCTGATTATCCTTCTTGCTCTTATTGCATGGTTCTGGAGAAGATTGTCCTTGCCTTTTACGAGCCATCTACACACCTCACAACAAAAGAAAAATGTGACCATGGAAAAATATTACACTACAATATTAAGTCTCACAATTGTAAATAATATTCAACTCAATTTAGCACTACATAACACATATCCAAAAAGGATCACAGATCACTATAACTTGCACAAAAACACCTATGGTTATCACCACATTAACAAGTTCTTACTGGTATAACACGATAGTTCCAAAAATTCAATGATCCCACATGCTTGCAAAAAATACACCACACGCCATCATTTATGTGCACATAATTCATGACATAAAAGCATAGAGTAGTAATGCTTTTATTCAGCAAAACCCAATTCCACAAGGTTTGGAAAAGACACACACCACATCGAAAATACTAAGGTACAATATTAACTCTAGTAAGGATCACTCAATGTGTCCAGAACATGCATTTCAATCCACCCAAATTCATAGGCAAACAAGAATCACATGTAGCGACACAACATGTTTTTCCATATCATACTCAGCCATAATATCAAGTCCATTAAGGATCACACACAGTCAACAACATCAATTTCAATATAACAAATTTGAAAAGGAATCCACCATCATCCAAACTATTCAGCCACAACATGCATTACCACATCATACTCAGCCACAACATGCTTTATAATTGCTTGCTTCATCCAATCAATGACTAAATAACACACATTACTCATTCAATTTCATGAACATGAAAAGCAACTTCAACTCCATCAAACTCGAAAAAAATTGAAAATGCAGTAAAGAACACAACCAACCAATTTGAAACCCAATAAAAACCTAACCAATAATATCACACAAACAAAATCACATAAACCAAAAATAATGAAACCCTAGAATGAACAATCAACATCTAAAAAAAAATCAAAGCTTTGGGTTTTTTAAATACTACAAAATACTGAAGGCAACAAACCATAAAAAATGGTCCATACCTCTCCAATCGTGCACAATCATCGTGCTTCTTCGAGCTCGATACTTAAAAAAAACTACCCCAAAGCTAAAGGATGACAACCACCTCGCGAAAATACCACTTCCGCCAAAGGACGACTAACTCAAACTTGTCATGAAGTCTGTTCGGAATGACCAAGATAAAAACCAGAGACAATGACGCCTGTTTCCAAAACACAAAAAATGGTACTTTTACCACACACTCGCAGAAATAAAAACAAAAACATTTCGGGAGGGGAGAGTACCTTACCGTAATGAAATAGTTGTTGCCTTTGTTTACATACTTTCACATTTCACACACAAGGGAGAACGGAGAAAATGCGAACATAACCAAAGCTTGAGCAATCTATTCAGAATGGGAGAAAATTAAGGGTGGCATAAGCCTGCATAAAATTAGTGAGCCCGTAGTGGCCCGACCCGCATAAGCCCGCAGCCCGCGCGGGCTAGCCCACAACCTGCATAAAATAAAATAAAATACTTGCACTTGTGTATATTAATTATTTTTTTATGGACTTTTGCATTAACGTTTCAAATTCTTGTATAACTGGAAAGACAAGTATTATGTATTTTTTTAATGTGCTAAAATTTAAAGAATACATTGTGTATGTCATAGTATGAATATGATGAAAATGTTGAATTATTAATTTATCATTCAATTCCCCAAAGTCTTTACTTAATTTTGTGAACTTCTTAAAATTTTCTAATTTTTAAACATTGAAAGTTTTATCATAAAAATTAAAAAAATTAAAAAAAAAAGTGTGCCAGCCTGCGGGCCCGCAGGCCAAGAAAAAAATTGTGCGAGGCGGGGCGGGCCAACCCGTGTTGTGCGGGCCTAAATGGGTCGGGGCAGCCCGCATTGCCACCTCTAGAGAAAATCGAACATCTACAACAGAGAGATACACTAAAATTATTCCAAAAACATAGAACCGCCTTTCTCCCGTTGCCTTTCCACTTTTTCCCTCCACAAATTGTGCCATAATGTTTTTTAAAAATAATTATTTTCTCTTTCTAACTTGCCACAATGTCTTTTTTAAAATTAATTTTTAATAAAAAATAATAATAACCACATTTGTTGCTAGGTCAGGGAGTAATGAAGGAGTCAAAAGATGGGAGTCAAATAATTGTTTTCCTTTTTAAAATCTCAAAAATCCAATGTTATATAATATGAAAGTGTGTGGAAGGTTTAGGATTTTGGACAGGTGTTGTTCGTTACCGTAAGTTGGTCTTGCAGAGGTGACAATGGTGTTTCTTTGTGGTGACTAAATTTGGGTAGTGGTTGGTAGGTGATTTGGATGTGTGGTGGTTGTCATTGTATGTGGGAAATGGTGTTCATTATTTTCTTTGGATTGTTCATTCTTTAAATCTTAAGGATTACACAATCCACAAGTAACTAATGTTAATTTTACATATCAAATTACACAATGTAGAAGGTGAATTGGGATTATGGACCTATTAAATGCTTGTTTCTTATGTATGGTTAAAAGGATCTACTTAAAGTTTATGTCATCTCAACAATCTCTTGAAACATGCGCCAAAGCTATTTTGCTTTACCAATACCTTTTTACTTTCTTTGTAAATTTTGGAAATGATCGTACAAATTTATGATTTACATAGTTTTTAACTAAAGGTTCTTTGCTCAACACTTGATAAGTCCAACAAGATATTAAGAGTGCATTTAATGCATGCATAAAGCTTATTTAACGCATCTTCTACATCAAAGATATTCAAATCAAGGAAGACATTATAGTGAGTTTGAAGCTAACTCAACATCTAAAAAAGAATTTGTGACGACTCTTTTTCTTTTGTGCCTATACAAAGTCATATTTCAAAAAGAAAAATAAGAATGTTTGAATAATAAAAGTGATAATTTCTTGTCAAAATATTTATGAGTCCTACATAGCTTATTAGAAGGACAAACTCTTTGTCCTAGGCTAGGAGGACTTGTTGTTAAACACTACTTGTGTTAAGCCAAAAGTAGCTTCTTGTTGAAAAAAATACTTATGTTAGGCAACAAACAACTTATTATTTGAAGAATGCTCATGTTAAGCTAATAGTGAATTGTGTTTCAAATAATACTTGTATTAAGCCATAAGTGATTTGTTGTTGAAACAATACACATATAAGTAAGCCAATAATGGGTGCAAGTGGGAATAATGCTCATTTGTACTTTGTAGTAGTAGTTTATCTTGTAATCTTGACTAGTTGGTTAAGAACTAGACGTAGTTTGTGCAATAAAAAATAGAAGTAATACTTTCATCCAAAAATAAAAACTAAGATCCTTGGTCATCATCTTCTTCATCATTAGGGGAGTCTTGGCAACCACGCCATCATCCCCAACATGATTCCCTCGGTTTATTAACTTACCTCGATAGATATCCTTCCTGACATCAAATTTGCCTTTATGAATCATGATGTTGTGAATGAAGAATGTTTGGCTAATAGAGATAAAATAAATAAAAAAATAATGGTGTAGCTGTGTAAAAAGATGTTCAAATGAAAATTACATTTTGTTCAATTAGGCTATATCGAACTTAAAGAGAGAGGGAGACCAAAGTTACAAACAATTATGCACGGTTACTAACTAGTGTAACCTCCGAAAATTACAAAATAAAAGAGAAAATAAAAAACAAAAAGCAAATAACATTAATAACCTCCTTTAAACTAAATGGAAAATTATAAAATACAAACAACAAACAAACAAAAGATGTATAACAATAACAAACGTTAACATAAAACATATAACATTAATAACCCCCCTTAAATTCAAGGTGAAGAATGAAGATGAACAAAATCTAGCACATTGTGTTTAGAACGAAGACACGCAAAAACGAGCAAAGGAGAGTATTTTGGTGAGAGAATCAACCCATTGATCAAGGCTGAGAATGTAGTGGACTATAAGTTGTCTGGACAACACTTGTTCACGAACAAAAAAGACATCAATCTCAATGTTCTTAGTCTTGGAATGAAAAACGGGATTATGGGCAATAACTATATCACTTTGGTTGTCATAGAGAATAACAGGAGTAAAAAATGGAATGTGAAGTTCTTTGAGAAGTGTCTAAATCCATAAAATTTATGTAGAGCTTTAAGGACCACCAGAAAATGAGGTTAGGGCCTAGAAAAATGGAAGCACTAGAGGTAGATTTTTTGTCATCAACATCAAAAGCCCAATTTACATCACACAGAGTAGTGTAAAACCCGAGAAATTTAAATAATTAAATAAATAATTGTTTAATAAATGCAGGTAGTAGGAGCCTTTAAGGCATTCAATGTGGATTGTTATGACGTGGAAAAGTATTAGCTCAAGTGGTTGAGAGTATTGGATTGTGTAAAAGAACTTGGGTTCAAGTCTTATGTATGTCAATTAGATGTAATTTACTTAATATGTGTATTATTTTAATGATATGATTGAATGTGATTAGTGATAATGTAATCCTAAAATCATAGGAATTATCATGAAACATGAATTGGTTGAATTAGTTGTGCATTGACTTTGTAATTGAGGGGTTGTGGGTTCAAGCCTTGTTGAGAACTAGATTAACATTCTTTTTGCCAAAATTTCTTTTGGCATGGAGATGAAAAAGCAGAGTAACCAGGCTTTTGGAAGAGTGGAAGCTGAGAATAAGGGGAGCTGTTTACGTATGGTTTATTAAGTATGATATACTATGTCATTTTGGGTTCGCAGATGAACCGCGTGGCGGCGACGAACTACCGCTGGGCGGCAATATGTGCATTGCACCAGTTTGTGATGTTTCGTGCAGGAGTCCTTGCGACTTCTAGAATTTGATTGGGTGTGTATTATGTTTTGGTGATTATGATGTAGTCTAAATGGAATTGGGTGCTTGATAACACTTAAATATCATGTGGCATGAGTGACCCTGAAATTATGAGAAAAGTTAAAATGAGGGAAATTAGGAAATTAATTCCACAGTCTAATTGTTAAATTGATCTTGTCATCCTGTTTCTGTATTTTATTTCTGGGATTGTGAATGAGTTCGACCAAGGTTGAGGTGATACGAGGTGACGGAGAAACAAGAGGTATCCGCATCAGGAAGCATATGGAAAATTTCCCCAGTTTATGATACACCACTTGGCGGCGCATGATCTGCCACCATGCGATAGCTGGGATTTTCCAGTTTGATAGTGGACAGCGCATAAAATTGTGTTTTAAGTGGTTGGTCCATTGGGGTAAGGTTTGAGGAATGAAAAGGAGGCTCTTAAATTTTTGGTGATTTAGAATAAGTAAATGGAAGGACATGGGAGTATCATTTGTTGGATATGTAGTTGGGTTTTGGTGTGGAAATGGTAAAATTAAAAGAGAGAAAGGGTATTTTGAATGGGGAGTGCAGATTCTGGAAACATAGTCTCCTTAAATAGGTGTTGCTGATATTTGGTAAACATGTTATATTGGGTTGGGTATCACTCATGTTGGTATAAATGTGTTTTAAGAATATTGAAGGGAAGGTTGGTATTGCTGCTTTGTATTAGAAAACTGTGGTTTGATAATGTGATATTGGATAGAGTAAAAATTTTAATAAAATGACTAAGTCATAGTGTAGTTATAGAGTAAGCGGTAAATTGCATCAATTAGAATGTTTGGATGGTGAAAACGAGTTGTAGGTCATCAAACCATGGGAATGTGGTTAGGAAATTCGGACCAAGTTCTGATATAGTAAGGTGCTAATTGACTTCATATGTAATTTGGGTCTAAGAACAAACCACTTTTGGGTGCCAAAAACCAGTAGAAATGCGCTACTGATATAGCGCCTGGCGGCATGGGTCGGTGCGCCAGGCGATAGAACCAATGTGAGAGGTCCCTATATCGCGTGGCATCTAGCGGCAGGGGGTGTTCCGCCAGGCGATCTGCACAAGTTTCGCCTGGTGGTGCTTAGGTTGTGCCAAGCGATAGTGCTGTAGGTTTTGACTTATGTGAGTTGTTTGGACGCAATGATGTGGACTTGGATCAGGAGATGTTGTGCCATGAGCGGGTAGGTTCATGGATGGTGGTGAACACGTGATGATATGAGTGAGGAGGTTTATATCCTGTTTCTCTCGTGTGGGGATACAAGCAAGTTAGGTTCGTATGTTCTATGCTCACACTTGAGAGATGTTGCGTGTGGGGAGGTACGTAGTTGGTAGATCACGTGTGTTGGACTATAGGCAAGCATGTCCGTAGAGCAAGATTACGAGCGGGGAGGTTCGTAGAGCAAGACTATGAGCGGGGAGGTTCGTAGAGGCAGGACCACGAGCGGGTAGGTTCGTGTGAGCATCATAAATCCTGAGTCTAAGGCTAACTATTTGTGTGATTTAAGGTTGAAAAGCCTTGGGGGTTAAGGTCTTGGCCAAGAACTAACTATAAGATGGGTGTATTGCTTTTATTCTGTTATATTATAAGTTATTTTTATGTAATAAGCTCACCCTTTCTGTTTGTGATTGGCGATGATCGTGTGATTCGTTACATGGGAGCATATGATGCTACAAGTGAGGCAGTTGATGCGTAGATGCGGAGAGAGGGCTAGCTTAGGGACTATGAGCTAGAGGATTTTTACTATGTTTTCATTTGTGTTATCGAAATTTGGAACTTGTAATAACTTTATGTTGTAGTTTCATTAAACTTTTGGCACATTGGTTATTATTTTAAATTTTCCCACGTTTGGGAATAATAAAATCATGACGATTGAATTTCAATTATTTATTTATTTATTTAATTAAGTAATTTCTAGTAGGGATGTTACAAGTAGTGTGGCTGAAAGGAGATGACGAAGTAGAAACACACAAATGAAGTCCATAGGAGATGGTTTCCCTTAAGATAACGAAGAATATGTTTGTCAGCAATCTAGCGACACTCCAAAGGATGAGAAAGAAACTGACAAACCTTGTTAATAGCATAATTGATATTTGGACGTGCGATAATAGCATATTGAACAGAGCCAACAACTAAGCAATATAATGTAGAATCGAAAAATGCAGGTGAGGTAATTTTGGAAAGTTTACAATAGGAGACCATAGGTCTTGAAACAGGGTGAGCATCAATCATTATTGTTTTGTGCAACAAGTCTTAGGTATATTTGCCTTGAGTGAGAACAATAGAAGAATGAAACAGATAATTGATCTCTATGCCCACTAGTAGTTATAAAATTATTTGTTCAAAAATATACATGAGATAATCGATTGCCATTTTGGGTAATCGATTACCACTGCAAAACTTTCTTTTCGAAAACCACTAGAATAATTGATTATCTTAAGTGATAATCGATTATCCTTGGCAGTTTTAGCTAAACTCTTCATTTCTAACTCAGCTTTCGAAAATCTCTTTAAATAGAACTCAGATTTCAACTTAAAAACGACCTTTTTAAGATTCAGAGTTATTGTGTTGTGATTGCAAAGTGGTGCTCTGTGAGATTCTTAAAAATAGCTTCGAAAAGCCTAGTGTGAGTGAACGATAACTTTTTTTAAGTAAGTTCTTAGAAGATTGAGTGTTGTGTTGTTGCTAGGAAAGCTGGTCATCCTTTGTGTGACTCAGAGGGAGTTTTTGTTCATCTCTTGTGGTTGTTCAAGAGAGGTGTTTTCTAATCCTTTACTCTTTTATAATGTATTTGTAATCTGGTTATTATAATGATTGAGTTAATCTCTTTGTTTAAGAGATTAACAATTGGACGTAGGGTCTTTTTTGATCCGAACTAGTATAAATATCAGTGTTTATGTTCTTCGCTTAACTCTTTATCTATCTGCACTTGCATTTAAAGTAACTATGACTTTAAGTTAATCAGTAAAACTTTGAGAAAATTTTTTAAACATGTTAAGTTTTATAAAAATCCAATTCACCCCTCTTGATTTTTGACCACTGACTAGTCATTCCGCTGCACGATAAGTAATCATGCATGATGTTGGAGTTAAGGGATTGATTGTGAAGATAAGTGTGAAGTTGACGAGAATGAGCTTTAGTTTGAGTATAAAAATACTCGTGAATATGGTCCCAAACTTAATAAGAGTGAATGACACCAATAACACGAGATAAGACACTCTTGGTGTAACATCTCGATAGGATATTACTTAAAAAAATAAATAAAATAACAATTTATATAAATAATACCTCATTTATTAATTATCCATTTCCAAAAACACGAGAAATTTCAAGACATTAAAGTTAAATAATCTCTATAAATAGTCTTATTACTCATAATTCACTTTTACAATTAAGAAAAATCCAAAGTAATGAAAATCATAATCAAATTACATGAAAATTAAATAAAAGTCTTTATAAACAAATCCCTTGTACTATGTTCCCACTCTCTGCTACTAAGCATCTTCTAGCCCACCTGAAACATCATTTGCTCCCGGATAACAAGTTACCCGATCATCGCCACACACAAACAGATAGGGTGAGCTATGCACATAGATATAAATAAATATGAATTACACCCACCCGATAAATCACAATTATTTAATCATTTATAATAAAAACCCATTTCCCCACTCATAACATTATGAGTTCATGCATGTACACTAAATCATGGGACTTATTGTGCTTCCACGACCCTCCTCGCTCGTGGTCCCACTTACGAGTTTATCCCGCTCGTAGTCCTACTTCACGAACACTTACGCCCGTCATTCGAACTCCTCACTCGGACCCGGACACGCATACCCGCCTTTCCTACTATGAACTCCCTCGCTCATAGCATTCTCAAGTTGAGCATAGATGAACTCCCTCGCTCACTTATCCCAACGAGAGTACATGTAACTTCTCTAAGGAATATTACTTAATTAAATAAATAAATAAAGAAAGGAAAATAAAATGTCACGATATCATTGTTCCCAAACCCGTGAAACTTTAAAATATTTAAACATCGTGCCAAAAATCCAAAAGAAATTAAATCAAAATCATTACAAGTTCCAATGTTCCAATGAAAGTCATGAAAATAGAATAAAATCCCTAGCTCTAATCCTAGCTAGCCCTCACTTCGTCGCCTGAGCATCCTCAGCATCACCTGTATCAACATCTGCTCCCGTGTAACGAATCACACGATCATCGCCATACACAAAACAGAAAGGGTGAGCTGAGAAAATAAAAATAACATATATATAATATGCAAGATAAATCATACACCCATCTTATTCAACTGACTCAGTTCTTGGCCAAGACCTTAACCCCAAGGCTTTTCAGCTTTCAAATCACAGAAATGTTTAGCCTTGGACTCGGGTATATGATGCTCACACGAATCTGCTCGCTCATGGTCCTACCTCTACGAACCTCCCCGCTCGTAGTCCTGCTCTACGGACCTACCCGCCCGTAGTCCAACACATGTGATCCATCAACCACGTACCTCCTCGCACGCAACATCTCTCAAGCATGAGCACAGAACATACGAACCTACCTCGCTCGTATCCCCACGGGAGAGTAACTAGATATGAACCTCCCTGCTCATATCATCACATGTTCACCACCATCCATGAACCTACCCGCTCATGGCATAGCATCTCCTGATCCAAGTATAGCATCATTATTTAACACGCAACACATAAACAAGTCAAAGTCTGTAGGATTTTCGCCCGGCGCAGCCCTAAGCGCCACCAGGCGAAACAAGTCTAGACCACCTAGTGGTACCTTCCCACCACCAAGCGCCAACGCGCTCCCAGACCCCTTATTTCACAGACGCTGCCTGGCAAAGCACACCCTGCCGCAAGGCGCCACGCGGTGCAGGGACCTCTGGCGCTAGTCCTATCGCCTGGCGCACACACCCGTGCCGACAGGCGCTACACCAGTGACCTACATACTGTCTGATTTTCTCACACATGTCTGAGTACATGGACTTATACCACTAAACAACACCAATATACTCATGTTCTCTTATTTTTCACCCTCGAATTAGTGTATTATTGTCACACTACACATGGTCCATTACCTATGATCCACTTCCTAAGTTACTCTAGTCATAACTTGTCCTTTAGCAAACATAATGTCACATTCTCCAAAGATTTGTTTTAACTTAACACCACTATTGCTCCATCCAGCATCTCCACTACATATAATTGGTATTTCTATACAATGTTACATAATCCAATATCGTCCATCAATGCATTTAAGTCACGAGTGATACCTAAAGCTAATAGGTCATGATCAACAATTATCCAATCACACATATGCAAAGACTATGCTTCCAGAACCTGAACTTTTAAAAAAATTTACTCTTCTCCTTTTCTTTCCTTCACATTCCTACCAACACGACATACCCTAGTCATACTTTCAACCCATCACCATTCACATACTTAATTACCACAATATATTACCCTTCCAATGTTACCTATTTAATTCTGAAACCACTCACTCGCCAAGGTTCCTCCTCATTTTTCACTACCTGAAATCGCAAACAGTACCTCGCCTCACCATCGCCTGGCGGCAAGCAAAGCGCCGCCAGGCGATGTGTCAGTACCCCACATAAACCAGACTTCTTCATACCTGTGACAGATTCAGCCCATTTTTCAGTATTCATCCCTACCACTTACAGTCACCAAGACGCGACAATACATATATAATGGACTAACTTTCTGCTCTTAATTCATTTCATAAAGGTATCTCTATCTTTACTCTCTTGAGTAAACCCAATTCAATTCATGCACGAGTATATCTCAAGCTTTGCCATACCCCCAATTTTAATCGATTTCAGACCAACAAAGTGTCCAATAGAAGCTACACACATCAATTTCAGAAACCATATTAATTTCTGTACGAACAACATTGAAATCACCAAAAAGAACGCGAATAGTGTCGCACCGCCTGGCAGAAATTCATCGTCGCCAGGCAGTTCAAGCCAAAATCAAGAACATAGCCAATGTCTGATGTGCCGCCGGGCAGTAGGGGATAAGCCGCCAGGCGGTTTCTGGGAAAAATACAAAAACTTCAATAAAATAATGCAGAACAAAGTGGAAATCATGCACTTATGATCATGCAATGCACATCATTGTACTTACGAATAAAAGCACGCAGAAACAACTCCTTTTACCTGGATTCCTTGCTAAACCTGAATTGGTATGCGTTTCCCATTGTAGTACTCGCTTTCTCCTTTAGTGACCTTCTCTCTCTCACTTACTACCCTAATTATGTGCAATTAACACTAAAACGAAAATTGCTATTCCCTTTAATCTGCCGCAGCTAGGGTTTTCATGGCTCTTCATTCCCATGCCAAAATAAAAATTAGCAGAAATAAATTTCTAGTTCCTTTCCCCAACAAGATTTGAACCCACAACCCATCAATTAAATCAATTATCAAGTTAAGTGCACAACCAATTCAACCAATTCATATTTGTGATAATTCCTATAATTTTAGGATTATATTATCACATCTCACATTCAAATATATATATATATATATATATATATATATATATATATATATATATATATATATATATATATATATATATATACAAAACGCATAAATTAATTAACATACAATTGGCATATATAGGACTTGAACCTAAGTCCTCTCATACAATTAAAGTACTCTCAACCACTTGAGCTAGTACTCCTCGACGTCATAGCATTCCGCATTAAATGCCTTAAAGACTTCTATTACCCGCATTTATTAAATAATTATTTAATTAACTATTCAATTTTCTCGGGTTTTACAGTACCTCTGGTGAACTATGTAAGACCTGTGGAATTTAATTAATTAAATAATTAATTAATTAATAAATGCGGGTGGGAAAATCATTATGACATTAAATTATGAAGAGTATGACGTGGAAAAGTACTAGCTCAAATGGTTGAGAGTACTTTGGTTGTGTGAGAGGACTTGGGTTTGAGTCCTATGTATGTCAGTTTTGTGTTATTATTCGTTATTATTTTAAATATATGATAATCATGATATGAAATAATATGATAATTCGATGATGATTGTTAGCATGAAAAATGAATTGGCATGATGGTTTGATATTGATTTGGCAATTGCATGGTTATGGGTTCAAGTCTGGGAGGACTAACATTAAAGTTTATTTTTGTTAGTTTTGGCTTTGGGCTTGAATATGAAGGGGTAGAGCAAACCCTAAGTGAGTGGGCCTCCAAAGGAGGCTGGAAAGGCAGTCGTAGGATTAATTGGACATTACATCCTATTCAATGCTATTTTCGTTTTGGGATTAATCAACTAGCTTTAGGCACCCTTTAAAAAGCAAAATTAGGTTAATAGCTAAGATTTGGCAAGCTGGAAAATATACCCAGAGAGAGAGCACGAAAATCTGAGAGTTTCCAGAAACGCCAGGTGGCGCATATCGTTTTTGCCATTTCTGGGTTCCTGAAGAGGAATCGCCTGGTGGTAAACTCCCAATCGCCAGGCGACGCGTGTTGGAAAGCCCAGTTTTCTGGGTTCTGGTTGAGTTGCCCGGTGGTGGTGAATACTCGCCAGGCGACGCGAGTCACATTAGTGCGATTTTTGTGTTTTCTGGGTTTTGGGAAACTAGTTGAATGATGTTTTGGTAATAACTAGAATAAGAAATCGTCTAAGAGATGGTAGAATTGAATGGAACAGTGGAAAGATACCCTTGTAGAGTTGGAAATCTGGATTCGCTTGTCCAAATAATAAATTAATAGATATTGATCCTAAAAAGGGGAGAACGAAGGTACTTGAATGAGAATTGTGTGGTAAGGGCTGGAAAGAGATTAAGACCAGAGGTGTATGAATAGCCTTGAGTTCGTAGATTCTGAGAGGTGGGGAGTTGCCAGAATTTCATGAACCGCCTGGCGGCACAGGGTCTGCCGCCAGGCGCTGCCACAAAACCGGGGATGTGTGTGTGACTGTGGAAAGTTGTGAGGTTTTTGAGATTTTTTCGGAAAAATCTGGGTTCCCACTACATGTTTGAGGATTATAGGTGAAAGTAGTTTTGTCATGGGGTGGCGGTATTAGTAAAGATAGGGATTGATAAATAAAATAAGTTGAGGATTCTAGGATGGAGTAGGAATCTGATAATTTTAAGGGTGGTATGACTAAATTAAAACATAAGGTTGTGATGTTGAGATGGGTTACACTTGAGTCTAAATAATAGCATAAAGGATTGGATAAATTAACTTCACCAATTGGAAATTTAAGGAATGCAGAGTAAATGAATAATAAGGTTGTGAAACCTGGTGGTAGTGCTGCCATGGGTGGGGTAATTGGGAATCCTGGTAGGACAGGATGAGTGCGAATGTTGGGACTACCTTTATGGTTATAACTAGGGGGTGAAATACAATTGCGATATTACTATGATTGGAGACATTATAGGTAGCAAAATTACCAATTAGCGAGACTTTGAAATAGGGGAAATGGAGTTTAGCCATTGCAACTGGTTCTTAAACCACAACAGAATGGTTATTTTGAAAATACTGTCATGGCGCCTGGCGGTAATGTGCAAACCACCATGCAATAGTGTTAAACAGTAGGGATTGCGAGTTGGTCACGCTTGACGGAGGGGAAAAGTCCCGCCTGGCGACAGCGACAAGAACAATATCTCCTGGAGCAGCGTTCGCATGGCGGTGGTTGCAGACTTTGTGAGTTTGAGGCGCTTGGCGCTTGGCGGTACGTATCCCCTGCCAGGCGGTCTGCAAGCGGATGGCGCCTAGCAGTACGTGTCCCCCGCTAGGCGATTTGGTTGCTGTAAGTCCTAGTTACTGGACTTTGTAGGGTGATCTACTAGGCTTTTGGTGATGCCTCAAAGGTAAGATTGCTCGGTTCCTTGAGTTGAGCTTGGAACGTATCCCTTGAGTTGAGCTCGGGATAGGAGTTAAGCACGTACATTCCTCGAGTTCAGCTCAAAATGGCATCGCTCGAGTTGAGCTCGGGATGGCGGATGAACACGAGGAACCCTTGAGTTGAGCTCGGGTTGGCGAGTGTTACCGGTGTGAGTGTGCTGGTTGTGGCCAGTACGGATGGGTCCAGATAAATTGTCCTTCTCAGTGAATCGTTGACGAGTTTGGTAGTTTTGGGACATTACAGACTATGTTCGTAATTGGGAACTCCACCTAGCATTGCGATGTGTGATCCATGGCATTGGTTCCCGCACGTGCTTTGTCGGTTGTGACCGATAGATTTGGCAGCAAATTATCTTGGGAAAATCACTAGAAGTGGTAGAACACGAATGGTCTGGTTGTGGCCAGACGTTAGAGAATTGAGAAAGAGATGGTATATTGGTTCTTTGCAGAAATCATAGCTATATGATTGGTTATTTAGTGATTGTTATGATGTATGTTGATTTCATAAGCTCACCCTATCTGCTTGTGTTTGGCGATGATCGTGTACACGGTACACGTGAGCAGAGGATGTTGATGCAGGTGGAGCTGGTGACGCTTAGCTACGGAGAGGGGATATCCGGGGTGTTTAATATTTGTATTTTCTACTTTTGGAAATGAAATGTAAACTCATTTGAGACGTTTATTTTGGATTATGACATTTTGGTAATTTTGAACTTTGGTTTCCATTACATACATTTATGAAAGTTTAAATTTTCCCGCATTTTGGGAAAATGAGGTATTATTAAATGCTCTGTTATTTATTTACTTCTTTATTTTATTTATAAATCCGTAATATCCTGACGGGATGTTACTTTTGGTATCAGAGCTTTGTTTTCAAAATGATTTTTGGGGTCTAAGGGGAGTGAGCTCGTCGTGTTACGAATTGTGTGATTGATTGATTGTGTTGATTTAATATTGATTTAATAGTTAGATGTGAAATTCTGAATTAAGCTGTGTAATTTAACCAGTTGTAAAAATGTGGTGTGCTTAGGCCATGGCTAACAGGAGGAAGAGGAACACTGTTGGAGCTGACGAGATCGCTCAGGCGATTCATCGCATGGTGGATGCGATGCAGCCTATTGTAGCTCAGCCTAGAGTCGCGGTGGCACCCGTTCGCCTAGTGACGATGGAGGATTTCATGAGGCATAAGCCCTCGAAGTTCTCTGGTAAATCCACCCCTGACGAGGCAGACACATGGCTTAGAGAGTGCGAGACAATCTGTAGGGTGATAGACTGCACGAATGCGCAAAAGTTGTCATTTGTCACTTTCCTCCTAGTGGTAGATGTAGAGTATTGGTGGGTGGGCATGCAGTAGTTGATGCAGACTCTTGGAGAAGTATTTTCCGGACTCGGCGAAACATGAGAGGGAAGCTGAATTCCTCACCTTCCAGTAGGGGAACCTGACTGTGCAGGCATACACAGACATGTTGACATGTTTGAGTATTTGGCTCGATTCTATTCACCTGCAGTCACTGAGGAGTGGAGGTGCAGGAAGTATGAGGGCGGACTGAAACATGAGTTGCGCCATTTATAGTACCACTCCACATCAGGGAGTTCCCAATCTTGGTGGAGCAGGCCAAGGTGGTGGAGCAGCTAGAGACGGGACCCAGCAGTGGGACTCGACCACAGAGGACCACGCCCGATCCTCGTCAGCAGAAGAAGCCATATACCAGACCACCACCTTCTTCCAGAAAACTACAGTGTTTCAACTATGGTGGTGAGCACTTGAGGAGGGATTGTCCAAAACCCTCTGGCAGCGTTGGTGGCAGTAGTAGCACTAGTAAGTGCTATGTGTGTGATCAGATAGGACACTATGCCAGACATTGTCCTAACAAGAAACCAGTTGGAGGTGCACCAGCCAATAAACCCGTGGGAGATAGGCCCAAAGCACCAGGGCGTGTATTTGCACTGACGACTACAGAGGCGACTCAGTCAGGTAACCTGGTATAGGATACTTGTTTGTTATTTGGTAATCGTGTGGTCGTGTTATATGATTCAGGATCTACCCATTCATTCGTATTTAATGAATGCGTGAGGAAGCTCAGACTTGTGATGCACGAGCTGGGGTGCGAGTTAATAGTCCCAACACTAGAGTCAGGCGAGGTATCCACTAGTTCTATTTGTGTGGGATGCCCTATGGAGGTAGCGGGTCACAGATTCAAGGTGAATCTTATTTGTTTACCCATGGAGGGTCTAGATGTTATTCTGGGAATGGACTGGTTGTCGAGCAACCATGTGGTGATTAATTGCGGACGACGTAGAGTGGTATTTCCTGAAACAGCAGGGTTGGAGTTTATCTCTTCTAAATAGGCTGTGAAGGAGATTGAAGATGGAGCTACATGTTTCATGATAGTGGCTAATGCAAAGAAGTTGAGTACTGCAGAGAGAATCAGCAGGATTACTATGGTGGAGGAGTATGCAGATGTTTTCCCGAATGAAATTCCGGAACTGCCACCGAGCCGGGATGTGGATTTCACTATTGATCTCATCCCTGGGGCCGGTCTAGTGTCCATGGCGCCCTATCGGATGGCACCAGCCGAGTTATCTGAGCTGAAGAAGTAGATTGAAGATCTGCTTGAGAAAAAAAATTATACGCCCGAGTGCATCGCCTTGGGGGGCGCCGGTGTTACTAGTGAAGAAGAAAGATGGCAGTTCCAGATTGTGTGTCAATTACCGGTAGTTAAATAAGATAAATATAAAGAATAAGTATCCACTGCCGAGGATTGACGACCTATTAGATCAACTGAGGGGAGCTGCAGTATTCTCGAAAATCGACTTGAGGTCTGGGTACCATCAGATCCTAGTTAGGCCGGAGGATATGCAGAAGACAGCTTTTCGGTCGCGCTATGGCCACTACGAGTATGTGGTGATGCCGTTTGGGGTGACTAATGCGCCGACCATATTCATGGACTATATGAATCATATTTTCTGGCCATATTTGAATCAGTTTGTTGTAGTTTTTGTTGATGATATACTGATCTATTTTGAGAGCAGAGAAGAACACGCAGAACATCTCAGAGTGGTTTTGGGGATTCTCAGAGAGCATCAGCTGTATGGGAAGCTGTCGAAATGTGAGTTCTGGCTGGAGGAGGTACAATTCCTGGGCCATGTGATTTCATCCTAAGGGATAACAGTGGATCCGGCCAAGATCAAGACAGTGGTGAAGTGGGAGAGGCCACAAACAATGACTGAGGTGCGGAGTTTTCTGGGTTTAGCCGGATATTACAGGCGCTTTGTGGAGGGCTTCTCCAAGATGGTGAGCTCATTGACACAGCTACAGGAAGGATCAGCCTTTCTCGTGGACCGATGGGTGTGAGACTTGCTTTGAGGATATGAAGAGGAGATTGACTACTGCACCAGTGTTGGCGATCCTTCACACGACTAAAATGTTTGAGGTATATTGTGAGGTTTGAGTGGGACTTTTGAGACTGAATTGTGAGAAGGCTAAGGAGACAATTGGCGTAGGGAGAAATCCTAATCATCAAAACTTTAAGCAAAGGAAAACCAGGTTAGGGGAGTTTTCACGTTAGTTTTTATGCATGAACATGGTTTGTATAGTCTTTGATATGAATTGTCTATATTACTTTCGTGTTGTTCATGTTTTTCTGGGTTTCTGGAAGTTTTCCAGAAACCGCCAGGCGGCGCATATTGTTTTTGCCATTTATGGGTTCCTGAAGAGGTATCGCCTGGTGGTAAACTCCCAACCGCCAGGTGACGCATGTTGGAAAGCCCAATTTTCTAGGTTCTGGTTGAGTTGCCCGGTGCTGATGAATACCCGCCAGGTGACGCGAGTCACATTGGTGCGATTTTTGTGTTTTCTAGGTTCTGGGGAAATTCTGATCGGAGGAAAAAAAATAAAGGAACTGGTTGAATGATGTTTTGGTAATAACTAGAATAAGAAATCGTCTAAGAGATGGTAGAATTGAATGGAACAGTGGAAAGATACCCTTGTAGAGTTGGAAATCTAGATTCGCTTGTCCAAAGGATAAATTAATAGATATTGATCCTAAAAAGGGGAGAACGAAGGTACTTGAATGAGAATTGTGTGGTAAGGGCTGGAAAGAGATTAGGACCAGGGGTGTATGAATAGCCTTGAGTTCGTAGATTCTGAGAGGTGGGGAGTTGCCAGAATTTCATGAACCGCCTGGCGGCACAGGGTTTGCCGCCAGGCGCTGCCACAGAACCGGGGATGTGTGTGTGACTGCAGAAAGTTGTGAGGTTTTTGAGATTTTTTCGGAAAAATCTGGGTTCCCACTACATCTTTGAGGATTATAGGTGAAAGTAGTTTTGTCATGGGGTGGCAGTATTAGTAAAGATAGGGATTGATAAATAAATAAGTTGAGGATTCTAGGATGGAGTAGGAATCTAATAATTTTAAGGGTGGTATGACTAAATTAAAACAGAAGGTTATGATGTTGAGATGGGTTACACTTGAGTCTAAATAATAGCATAAAGGATTGGATAAATTAACTTCACCGATTGGAAATTTAAGGAATGCAGAGTAAATGAATAATAAGGTTATGAAACTTGGTGGTAGTGCTGCCACAAGTGGGGTAATTGGGAATCCTGGTAGGACAGGATGAGTGCGACTGTTGGGACTACCTTTACGGTTATAACTAGGGAGTGAAATACAATTGCGATATTACTATGATTGGAGACATTATAGGTAGCAAAATTACCAATTAGCGAGACTCTGAAATAGGGGAAATGGAGTTTAGCCATTGTAACTGGTTCCTAAACCAAAACAGAATGGTTATTTTGAAAATATTGTCATGGCGCCTGGCGGTAATGTGCAGACCGCCAGGCAATAGTGTTAAACAGTAGGGATTACGAGTTGGTGGTGCTTGGTGGAGGGGAAAAGTCTCCCCAGGCGATAGCGACAAGAACAGTATCTTTTGGAGCAGCGTCCACCTGGCAGTGTGGTCAGTCCCGCCAGGCGGTGGTTGCAAACTTTGTGAGTTTGAGGCGCTTGGCGCTTGGCGGTACGTATCCCCCGCTAGGCGATTTGGCTCCTGTAAGTCCTAGTTACTGGACTTTGTAGGGTGATCTACTAGGCTTTTGGTGATGCCTCAAAGGTAAGATTGTTGGGTCCCATGAGTTGACCTGGGAACGTATCCCTTTAGTTGAGCTCGGGATAGGGGTTAAGCACGTACATTCCTCGAGTTGAGCTCGGAATGGCATCCCTCGAGTTGAGCTCGGGATGGCGGATGAACACGAGGAACCCTTGAGTTGAGCTCGGGTTGGCGAGTGTTGCCGGTGTGAGTGTGCTGGTTGTGTCTAGTACGGATGGGTCCAGATAGATTGTCCTCCTCAGTGAATCGCTGACGAGTTTGGTAGTCTTGGGACATTATGGACTATGTTCGTAATTAGAAACTCCACCTAGCATTGCGATGTATGATCTGTGGCATTGGTTCCCGCACGTGCTTTGTCGGTTGTGGCCGATAGGTTTGGCAGCAAATTATCTTGGGGAAATCACTAGAAGTGGTAGAACACGAATGGTCTGGTTGTGGCCAGACGTTAGAGAATTGAGAAAGAGATGGTATATCTGTTCTTTGCAAAAATCATAGCTATATGATTGGTTATTTAATGATTGTTATGATGTGTGTTGATTTCATAAGCTCACCCTATCTGCTTGTGTTTGGCGATGATCGTGTACGCGGTACACGTGAGTAGAGGATATTGATGCAGGTGGAGCTGGTGACACTTAGCTACGGAGAGGGGATATCCGGGGTGTTTTATATTATTTGTATTTTCTACTTTTGGAAGTGAAACTTAAACTCATTTGAGACGTTTATTTTGGATTATGACATTTTGGTAATTTTGAACTTTGGTTTCCATTATATACATTGATGAAAGTTTAAATTTTCCCGCGTTTTGGGAAAATGAGGTATTATTAAATGATCTGTTATTTATTTACTTCTTTATTTTATTTATAATTCGTAATATTCTTACGGGATGTTACAAACTAAACTGTTCACATTCCGCATGCGGTCCACCCATCACGAACTCCTCGTTCGCGACTCAAACCAAGCACATCCCAAAATCCTATGGACTTAGTCCTTCAAGCCCAAACACCACAAACACAAGCACATAACTCCTATAATTTAGGTAATAGCAAGTAAACCTGCTCAAACAGCACACACAAGCATAGAATTCTCAACATTCTCGCTTAAGCCAAGGGTCTTCGCCCAAGCTAGTCTATCGGCCTCGCTTAAGCTAAACCACCTCGACTGAGCGAGTGTGAAATAGTGGCTTCACCACATCATCTCGCTTAGGCGAGCTCTTCTCGCCTGAGCGAGACCCTCATTCGCTCAAACACACAACCCCTTGCCTAGACGAAGGTTCACTAAAACGAGTGACGATTTTTGTAACGACCTCGCCTAGGCGAGCCATCCTCGTTTAAGCGAGAGATCGTGTCGCTCAACACTAAAGTGGCCGCCTGAGCGAGCCATTCGAACCAAAACCATGAACGAGCTTTTGCAACTCTCGCTTAGGCGAGAGGGACTCTCTTGGGCGAGAATTGCAGAGTTTCGTCTCTGTCCACACACACAACTCGCCAAAAGCAGACCAAAATGCAACTCACACCATACCAAACGTAAAAAAATAGCAAGCAACCTCAGAACATGTTTTATATCCATTTACCTACCAAAACTCAAGATTTATTCGTCCACAACCCTTCAATACCAAAACCCTCATCCCTAAAACATATACAACATAAAAGGGGTTTTGCACCCAACAATAACCAAACCAATTCTCACTCTCATCACACATACACGAAATTCACAGCACTTAAAATTCAATTGAGAATAACAAAACACATAATCATATCACAAAGCATAATTTATATACACATAAGGACAACTTCCCCTAACTTGGAATTCTTGATTAAAATTTGGGAAGAAAAGAGTGCTTTGCCTTAAGCCTTCTCCCAATTTAACCTCTTGTGCACCCAAGACTCACCACTCCTTAATGATGGGTTAAAGAGCTGAAATGAAAATGGGCTTAATGATAGGTTTAATTTCTATTCCATGATAATTACTTAGTGGTTTTTGAGCCTCTTGGCTGCACCTTCTGCTAGGGTTTCCTATACCCTTTCACATTCAAGCCAAAGTTGATTCTAACTAAAAATAAATAAAGTTTAATTCATGTTTATCAAGGTTTAAACCCATGACCATTCCAATGTCAAATCCATACACAACTATTCAACCAACTCATGTTTTGGTGATAATTATCACAATCCTAAGATTATATTATCACTTAACAAGCTCAAATATATTATCAAAATAATAATAACTTAAATAACACACAAATGGCATACTTAGGACTTGAACCCAAGTCCTCTCATACAATCAAGTACTCTCAACCATTTAAGCTAGCACTTTTCCACATTACCCCAAATAACATTTAATGTCATTAAAGTTCACACCTCCCACATTTATTAATTAATTAATTATTTAATTAATTAATTTCCACGGATCTTACACTTGGTAAGAGTGTACTAAAACCATGCAAGTAAGATCTGATCTTGAACCTTCCATTCTTCATAAGCAGGATTGATTGTTCCTACTACAAGAAAAATCTTAAATAAGGAACAAATTTAGTAACAAAAATAATTTGTGAGTATAGTGACCAATTTAGATACTAATTTATAAACTAAAAATTATTGGTAACTAAACTCGTTTCAAAAAATTATAATTGGTTTCTAAATTAGTAACTAAAATAGTTTTTATTATGAATTGATCTCTAAATTAGTCACTAATATTAGTTACCTAGGTTTTGACTACCAAATGATTTGGTCACTGAATTAGTCACTAATTAATTATTTATAGACCAATCTAGAAACCATTTGCTTTGGTAACCAAAACCTAAATAGCTAATGTTGGTGACTAGTTTAGAGACCAATTCATAATAAAAATTATTTTAGTTACCAATTTAAAGACCAATTATAATTTTTTTGAAACTAGTTTAGTTATCGATAACTTTTAGTTTATAAATTAATATCTAAATTGGTCACTACAACTACTAATTATTTTTGGTCACTAAATTTGGTCATTATTTAAGTTTTTTTTTTTGTAATGTGCAGAATCATGATTTTGTTTAGAAAGAAACCGTGGAGGAATAATGGGACTAACAACAAATCAATGATGTTTGTGAGCATTGATGACAGGTTCAATCTATTGCTTTTAGTGGGGATAATTGGAATCATCTAATTTTTCAGAAACAACAGTTGAAAAAATGTGGGAGGGTGTTGGGAGGGAACTAGAATTGAGATTGGCCATGGTGGATCAACAACTAGCTCTTGACATCATAATAAAGATCAAATAAATTAGAAAACAGTTGTGTGACTGTGTTAAAAGATGCTTAACGATTGTATTAAAAGATGCTTAACATTAAGTGTTTGAAAATGAGAATTACATTCTATTTATTTATGCTAGTTAGAACTTAAAGAGAGAGACAAAAGTTACATACTGTTATGACAATTGGCTTTTTTGTATTTCTGGGTACTTTTGACCATCAATTTGTAAAATAGGGTTCGTTGAAATTTTTTTTTTTTGCGAAACAGGGTCAAGTCGTCATGGGGGAGGACGATATTAAAGGTGAAGTCATTCTTCCCTAAGCCAGTTTCATTTTTTTTTTTGAAAAAGCGATGTCGTTAGGGTGAAGGCCGATTTTATAATATCTGAGATTGAAGTCGTTAGACCCAAAGCCGATTTCACTTTTAGTTTTTTTTTTTTTAATGTTACGCAATGAAGTGACTGAAGAAAGGGAAACCATTCCTACGAGCACTTTATGATAGAGGATGAGCGCTCTGTGAGCTCATCAAGGTGCATCATGAACAACTTTATCAAGGACTTTTTTGTGTTTTGAGTTGATTCAATCAAATTTATGATAGAAGGGATATTGCTTGGCCCATGGAGACACGCCAAGACTCTGAACTTCTCAACCATTTCATTCCCAGACCCCTAAGAACTATCACCCAGCTTCTGCCGTGTTTTCATTGAGTTTCCTCGTGCTGGTTTATAAATTGTCATCACTATTGGTGTTGTTATGAAGGTTGTGAATAGAGCCATAAGCACTAAAATTGCAAACATTTCATCGTTTAAATTCTGAAAAAAAAAACTATTAGGTTAAAAAAAAAACTAAAAGTTAAACCATCCTCCAGCTTAACGATTTCAATCTAAGATATAAAGAAACTGGCCTCCACCTTGATGACATCATTTTTTCAAAAAAAAAATGAAATTGGGTGAGGGGAGGACGACTTCACCTTTAATGTCGTCGTCCCCATGACGACTTGACTCTGTTTCGCAAAAAGAATTCGAGGGATATTTTTTACAAATTCGAGTTACAATGGACTCCAATTACAAAAAAAGCCTATGACAGATACTAACTAGTGTAACCTCCAAAAATTACAAAATAAAGAAAAAGTAGAACACAAAAATACAATTGAATAGAAAATAATAAAATACAAACATTAAACAATAAGAAAAAAACATATGATATTAATACTGCCAGACAACCTGGTTGAAACCCTCCTCATGAAGGACAAGAACATATTGTTGAAACTTTTAAGAGCTCAACCTTAGCGCTCTCCTTACTAGTAATCTCTTTTCATGAGCCGAAGTCATGTTCGTAAGACTTTGCTATGTTTCTTTCACCTCAACCCTTATACTCTTCTCTTTCTTATTTGAGATCAAACGTCTAGCCTTCCAACCTATTAACAGCCAAATTTATTCTCTAATTCTACTTTGTTTTTATTATTATTATTATGGAGGAAAGAATAAAGGAAAATTAAAAGAGGAGGATCTCATTCGAAATAATAGAAATGAGAGAAAAAAACATTAACAAGTAAGCCAAAACTCCTCATTTAGGCTTCACCTTTAATGATAACAAAGTAGGTTTTTTAACTAATATCAAATGATAACGAAAAACGTGTTAAATCACAAGGTTGTCGTGTTCTCCAATAATTTTTATGGTATCACCTTAACCTACTCTCAGGAATATATAATTCTATCATTGTCATCATCATAATTGATAGTATTGTTATCTAATATATTTTCAATAAAAATAATAAAAATGTTTGTTATTTTACCTTAGCGCGTGAAAAATAATAATAAAATTGATAGGATAAGATGGTAGTCTCATCAATCCATTAATAAAAAAAATTAACGGATAGAGACTCAATTTAAAAAATTTGAATACTCAAATTAAACTTTTTAATAAAAACTAAATTTAAACTTAATTAAATATATATTTTATACAATTCTCTCCTTATTTTTAACATTTTAATAATTATTTATCTCGTGTTGTTATTTTTATTTTAGTAAATAATATACACATTTCTTTTTAAGTGTTTTTTTTTGGATTTAAATCGTTTTTTCTAATTTGAGTGTTTTTTTTTTAATTTAATAATTTTCTAAAACTAAATTAAAAATTTATAATAACAAAATTATATACGAAATAAATAAAAATTATTTATATTTACTTTTAATTTTATTATTTTTTATGATCATAAAAAAAATTGCCATCACGATTATTTGAAAACTTTTATAAATATAAAATAGTTTTAACAAAAAATTTTATATTTATATAAAAAGATAAAAGTGAATAGTAACAAAAATAATATCAAATGATAATAACAAATAAATATAGTATCTATATACCGGTGTCTATGAAGAAAAATACACATGCGTAACTCGTCTGCCGGTAAGAAAAATGTAAATATACTAAATGTATTTCTACCAATAATAAATTAATAAATAAATATATCCTTTTCATTCTATTTTTTATTCTCTGCAATCGGTTATCTGTGTTTTAGTTTTACTTTTCATTGAATAAACCTATATTCTTCTCTACTTTTCCAATTTCTCTTTATTTCCTTTTTTCCAAAGTAGAGCACAAAAGCTTCCTGAGAATATCTAAGTATGCAACGAACAGTGTCGTGAAAAGTAAAAAATTGGAAAATATTTGTGTAGCCGCCTCTCTGCCCGACATGAAGGAACCATAGCATCAAAATTTATGTCTCAACCAAATGCCGTGTGTTGACTGTGGATTAAGTCATCTCACCCAAATTCAAAACCAATAATGTTACTTACTTCTCTACCTTTTTAGTTACTTTCTCTTTTTTTCTTTTCCTTCGATGTTCTATCTGGTGATTTTGTTAAAAAAATATCTCAGTTTTCAAGGCCTCTCTTTAAACCAACATACAAACAGACACAATCAACCACAGACATAACTCCTGTTGTTTTCTCAGAGTGTTTTAGAACACTGGACGGTTCTGTCTCAAACCCAACCAGATTTGAAGATTTCAGACAGCAACATGCGGTTATTCCATGTTCTTGTCTTAGGGTTTGTGGCTTTGAATTGCGTTCAAGTTTTTGAATCCAATGCTCAACTCATACCACAAGATGAAGGTACGCTTCCACGCTTTTGTTCTCAACTTTGTTTTCTTAATTGGTCGGTTTGGTTGCTTTGGTTGCTTGAAGTGTAGTTATTTCAACCACTACAAGAACTCTTCTGAAACCTTTCATAATAAGGTTTTGATTAACCACCCTTCTAACCCTTCTCACTTTTGCATTCGATGAAAATACAAAGAAATTATGAAAAACACTTCATCTTCCGAATGAGGATTCTGATGATAAGAATTGAGTTTTCTGCATCATTGTCTTCTTTATGATTGAACACAAGGTGTTTGTGCTGCGGTTTCTTTCAGTAACTTCCTTCTTTAGAGAACTTTTAAAACACTGTTTTTCCAATCTGGGTACTTTTGATGATTGTCCATGGATTTTTCTCAGAGGTTTTATATCTTATATTATCAAATTCAATTCAATTTTGTTTACTGGGACTTTTGATGATCATTATTTCAATTTTTTTTTCATGTAATCATATCAAGTTTAGGTTTTTCTTGATCACTCAATCGTTTTTAGGAATGTTTTGGTGATACACCCTTTGCTTGGCACATCCCATGTGAGATGACACCCTTTTGAAAATGAAATAACAAGGGTGGAGGACCACTACTTTTGTTTATGATCATGAATTTGTTGTTTTTTTTAATATTTTGGATAAGACCAATGCTTATGATATAGTCAATAAACTCAAATCTTCAACACAATAAATTATGTTCAGAAGGTATTTTCTAATTATATATATGGAAGCTTGAAAACAATGTTTTTAGCCAAATAGTGTGACATTTTTGAAAACAACATTTTGCATTGACTTGTGCTTTCATAAATTTGAAAATATAACTGGGTTTGGCCATTGGGTCAGTACCAAATTGTGATTTTAAAAACTCTGACACTGTTTGTAGAAAGTGTTAATTAGAATTTATTGAATATAACAACTATGAAGTGGAGATAGTTCAACATTATTAATGGTGAAAACAGAGGAAAAATAATTGCTCTGCTTTCACATGCTGCATGTTGTTGCCCATACCTTCTTGTACTGATACTTTTGTTTCTGCTGCATTTCATCTTACACATCATTAGAAATTGGTTAAATAAAAGAATTGTTATTGTTTTAACATATTTTTAATTTTTATGAAAAATTAAAACACTTATCACACTTTGTACAATTTCTGAAATAAATTTTACCTTCAGGAACACTAAATAGAAAAAAAAGAACATCTAAAACAGAGGAAGTGTCTGTATATAAAAGGAATGTAGTTCATTAAAAAAATGAATTTTAGTTTTTACAAAAGTTCATTTTAAAAAAAAAACAAATTTTAAGTCAATACTTTGTTCTTTTTAATCTAACATTATTACTTGTTCAAGTAATTATAATTAATATATTTCTACTCATATAATTTATTATATATTAAAGGGTTTAGTAAATGTCTCGAGTTAGTGTCAACTTTTTATGTTAACAAATAATTAGAAATCATACTTGAAACTTAAGTATTGTAAAAGTTAATAAACTTAATATGTATAATAATTTGAATAAGAGAATATAATTATTTTACTTACTGTACAAAACTTATATTCTCTCTATATTAAATTTGTTATTATATAACTCATTAAAGGGCTTATTACAAAGAGTGTTTAAAAAAAATAAAAATCACGGAGGTCATATTACAAGTTAAAAAATAAGATTTTTAACAGTTGACATTTTAAAAGTCTGACACATAGTTTGTCTCTTTCCACATTTTCATATGTTTTCAGAAGCAATCATTTTTATTTTTATTATTTATACTTTAGTAAACTCCATTGTCTTGTTGATCAGTATAAAAATTCTAATATGAAACAAGTTTTGAAATAAATTGATAAGTGAAGTTCGAGTTTTAAAAAGCATATCAAACAGATATGATAAATAACTGGTCATATATAGGTCTAAATATTTTTTCAAAAATAACCAAAATTATCCAAATTCTATTTAATGTAATTTATTATTTATAAAAAAAATTAAGTATGAATAAAAAAACCAGAAACCTATATTCTTCAAGATTTAAGTAGAAGATGATGTTAAATGGGAATTTTTTTCCTTAGAAAAATTGTTATGAACAAGGATAGAAATAGTCAAAACTATATAAAATAATATTTTATAATTTAACTTTAGAATTTTAGATTTTTGCATGTAAGCTTGTGTAACAGTAGTTTTTGAATTAAGATTGATTTATTTCTTAACTACTTTTTTGACTATGCTGTTTCTGAAATACAATGGATATGGTAATATAGATTCCATGCTTTGTATGCATCATTTGGCATACATTTCATGATAAAGAAAACCAAAACCATGCATAGTTATGATTCTGATTTTGACATGGGAAAGAGCCATGCATATAGTCTTTGAATGAACATTGAATTTTTCTTATATTCTATTGTACACCATATTTGACTTGACTTTATTCAAAATCTAAGAAATAAAAAAAAAATGAAGTTTGTTAAATTGCTCTATTTGGTGATTTAAATTTTTTGATTGAATTTAAAGTGTTTCATTTAATGTCATGGATATTTATAGCCCTCAATATTTTTGACCAAATTTATATTTGAATCAGACATCTAACCAATTTTTAACCCATACGCAATTATTAAAAATTATAAAACATTTAAAAGTTTTGATAAATTAAAAGTTATGTGAAACTTTTTGACTTCAAGAGTTCAAGTTTTCCACGTTAGAGCGTTGAAATATTTCAGTATCTAGAATTTATAAAAAATGACTAGATTCAAGCTAAGAATTTAGAAATATGTTAAAGATTTCCTTAAAAACTATGTTCTGATTAACGTTGGATTTGTCATGAATAAGATACTTCATATTATTGTTCATGGTTGAATCAATTAGTAAACAATTTCCGTAGTTGACCATTGAGCTTTGAAAATAGCTTTGAAAATGGCTTTGAAGTGATGGACCAACTAAAAAAAATTGTACAAGTAAATTAGTTACAAAAAAAAAGTATAATCGAAATTAAATATCGATTTACCTTTTGCCCGACCTGATTAAATTCATATTTATATATTAATCTGGGATGAATAATTTTTAAAAAATATATTATTCTTAATCTTTTTATTTGTTTATTCTTTTATTTTTTTTAAACAGGACAAAATGCCTTATTGGTTTTGAAATAAGATTAATGAAGCCTAAAAATTTTCAGTCGGTTTAAAATAGTACCTGTTAAACCCATTATATATTTATTAATTAATCCAAGTGAGCTTTTACTTTCTATACTTCCATGATACTAAAGTAAAAAAAAAAATCTCTTTTTGCATTTCTTCATCCAAAAACTATTGGAAAAGTTTTTAAATTCGGTTTTTAAAAAGTAGATAAATAAATTAACAAAATCTATCACCAACATGCGTGAGATCAAAATAAATCTACCTATTTCTAATTCTGTACTTTAATACTGTTAAAATGAATGTAGTCAAATCTTTCACATGAGAGAAAAGCTTTAATCAATTAATAAGGTAAATTCGATTATAACATCCGGTTTTCTGGTAATTCTAATTAGAATTTTCACTAGATTTCTAAGATCGAGGATTACAAAATTCACCAATGTAAAACATATATTCTGGATGTACAAAAATTTGAAATACACTTCAAGATTTACAAAAAAATAAAATAATGCTACACACATTACTTTATCCTATCACCAATGAGAACAAGGAAATAATTCACCTGATTTGTAAAAATATTACAATTTTACCTATAGTCAAGATAAAACCCTTCAATCTTTTATCATCTTGAATAAAAATGTTTTCTGAAAAGATAAAATGTTCAAAACTCTCTCACACATGTTCTATTGATCATAGGATATCATTGTTATGAAATGGAGGAAGATGCAAGATTTAAAGAAAAATTAATAACATATCAATATTAAATATTAATCGATTAATATGTCTTAATCACATTTTTTTTTAAACTTACTAAATTAATCAATTATGTATGTAACTTGATCGATTAAAAGTTTTAGGAAGTACATTTATCTTTTAAATTTGATTAAGAGCGTGCCTAGATTAAGAGTAATCAATTATTATGTTATTAAAATTGATGAAGAAGGTTTTTCTTGGCTTTACGATGCTAAAACACACATTTAGACTATTATTGATCTATCTAAACAAACACATCTCATAACACTTGGACATCATAAAAATAACTAATTGAATCTTCTTCTTGACATAGTAACCGATACTGGTGTGTGTAATGATTATGCAATTTGTGAGGGTGAAAAAAAATTGCTGTTATTGTTTTGAAGGGTTTAATTCTTGGAATATGTAGATAAACTAATTGTTAGAAAAAATGGTTGTGGCTAATGCATTGCTTTGTGTGTGTCGCAGTGAGAGTACTGCAAGCAATATCGGATAAACTAGAAAACTTGAACTGGACAGTTACAGAGCGTTCCTGCACAGAGAATGAAGGGTTTAATGGCAAGATGAATATAGGAGATGACATAGTGAGGAATGTCACATGCAATTGCAACTTCGAAAATAGCACTGTTTGCCATGTTGATAACATGTACGTATTTTTCTAGCTACCTCCCCAGTGATATAGTGTACTTAATATTTAATGTTTGTTAGGTTTAATTAATAATTTAGTTTTTAAATTTAGATTTTTAATTCAGTTTGAATTTTATATTTTTTTTACTCAATAAGTCTTTATTTTAAAAAAAATCAATTGAATATTTATTTTTGTAAAATATATTAAGTCTTCTTTTATACTGAAGTTAATGGTCTTTGAAAGTTAATGGTCTTTTATACTGAAGTTAAATTTTAGGTCTATCACATATCAAAATCTAAATTTTTTATTTGGAAGTTGTCACTTGTCAAGATCAAAGAGATTTTAAGATAGATGATCACCATGACACTTCCAATCGGTCTTAATCTGGATTATATCGAAAAGACTATATTGAATATTTTTTACAAAAATAAAAACACAATTGAGTCATCGAAAACAAATATAAAGATTTAAACAAATGAAAATCTAAATTGTTAATTAAGCCTATTTATTCATCTAATTATTAACAGTTTATTTGAAAAACCATTGAATTCAATTCGGACAACGTCAAAGATAAAATGCAAGAGATGTTTGAATGATAAAGGTTGAGAAAGGCTCACTTCTTATACATTCTAATTAAGTTGTGCGTTTATAGAAATATACGATAAGTTCAAACAAATTCTGGCAAAAGTTTGCCTAATATGCACATTTTTTATGGTTTTATGTGCATAAATTCATTGAATGCTACTTCTTTGATTAATTGTGTGTTTCTTTATGGGATACTAATACCATTGTTTGGCCATGCTAGCTTTCTCAAGGGTCAAAATCTATCGGGAGTTTTTCCCAGTGAATTTGGAAATCTCACCCATCTGAAAGTGCTGTAAGTTTGTAAATACTATTTTGTTTATGTTTTGTGTGGTCACGAATGTTGTCACTCTCTGACAATGTTGATTATATCCTGGTAGTACAACATGTTGATTAACATGAAAATGAATTTTAGATGAATTTTTGTATTTCTTTATGTGAATGCCAATAATTATTGTTAGAATTTCTATGCCTTGTGCAGTGATCTTTCCCGCAACTATCTCAACGGCTCGCTTCCAAAAAGTTTTCCTCCCAACTCTTCACTGATCAATTTGTTAGTCTTCCACGCCCTTGATTTTGTGTTAATTGTTATTCATGACTCTCTCCTAAAAGTCTAAGCAGTTTATATCTAACAATTTCTTAACTCAAACGTTTTTTGATGTCTAAGGCTCACTTAATTTTGCATATTTGGCTTTCAATATTTTCTCTGTTTTCTTACTGAATGACCAATGTCCAATTGTTAATGTTGCTCAGGTCCCTTCTAGGAAACCGACTAAGTGGTCAAATTCCCACAGAAATTGGTGATATTGATGGTCTGGAGGAACTGTAAGTGCTGCAAAATTTGGATTTTTGACATTGAAAAGTGGTATTGGAAGTTGAATACTTGAATGATGATAATGGTATTCGTTTTTATAGGGTCTTAGAATGTAACCAACTTGAAGGACCACTTCCTCCTAGTCTTGGAAATTTGAGCAATTTGAAGAGACTGTAAGACTCTTTCATTCGAGCCATTTTCGTTTTATGTATATAATCAATTTTCGTCATTCACTTTTCTGTGTACCAACTGTTTGTTTTTATGTTGCTCAAGGGTTTTTTAATTAGTTTATACAAATTCTGCAGGCTTCTTTCTTCAAATAATTTTACAGGGACAATACCAGAAACATTTAGCGAACTTAAAAATCTGACTGATTTGTGAGTGGCAAAATGATACAGTAGTTCCTTTTCGTTTCTTTTTTTCATATCTCTGTTAAATCTTAAAATTATTCTTTGCATTTTCTGCAGTAGGATAGATGGAAGCAGTTTATCCGGACCAATACCCAGTTTCATTGGGAACTGGACCAAACTTGACAGACTGTGAGTACACATTCAGAACAATTCGTTACTATTTTCTTGTACAGTTGTAGGAAGACAAATTTGATATTCTATATCATGCTTAGCGTAAGATTTAAATGGTGCTCCATTAGTACAATTCAGTTAAAAGAAGGTAAGTAGTCAGAATCTCATGATATTCTCATCAAACTTGATATAAAGGTTTTAAAGAACAAAAAGTAAACTTTACTAAGAAATGGATGCATCATGAGATAGATACCCTTTGGTTCCTTGTTAATTTTCATTCCAGCGTGTATTTAATCTCTGTTAAACTTTTGCAATCAGTAACTTTTGTAATGAAAATCGTCTAATTAAACTTTATGTTTTTGTTAGGGATTTGCAGGGAACAAATATGGAAGGCCCAATTCCTTCCACTATATCTCAGTTGAAACTTTTGACTGAATTGTGAGTACTAGCTTCTTTCTGAATATTTCTGAATTGGGGCATTTTATCTCAGGATATTATTGTGCAATGATTCTGGATCATAATATCATTTTCCTTTTCATTGATGAACATTTCTGTATCAGGAGAATAACTGATTTGAAAGGACCAACTATGGATTTTCCTAATCTGGAGGAGTTGAAAAACTTGGAACGACTGTGAGTTCAAACATTTTCAACTACTTATGTTAAGAACTATAAGATTCATTTGGCCTTTTAACGAAGGTGTGCATTTCTGTGACTCAGGGCATTAAGAAATTGCTTAATCACGGGTCGTATTCCAGAGTACTTCAGTGAAATGGCAAGTTTAACTACTTTGTAAGTTCCATCAATGGTCAGCTCAAGTTTATTTTTGGCACCATCTTGAATAGTTAACTTGTGTTTGATATTATATTATTTTAAACAATAACAATACTCATAAATTTCTAAATTTCGGTGTCTTCTAAAATTTTCTATACAAACCATATCTTTTGTGCATTTCAAATTGCCTTCTAAAAATTCTCCATCCAAACACTATTTATATTTTCTCCTCGTTTCATTTCCACAACATCAAATCTTTGAAGAGACAACTGCGTTTTGTGCTGTTAAACTCTTGTTTATTTCTGGTGCCAATTTGTTTCAAAGGGTTACTGTCATTAGAAATTGTTCATGTATTACTTACATACAAGGATTGTTAAACGATTTCCCATTATTTTTTGTGAACTAATTCTCTCGGCTGTCTTTGTCACTAATTTTTATATCCCGTTTTTGGGTGGTTGTGGTAATGCTTTTCAAGTTTGTTTTTAACACTATTGAACTAATTCATTACTTTGAGGGAAAAATGATTGTCTATCCTCCGGGTGATTTGGAACAATGTTTTTGCATAACCATGGTGTGATTGGTACTAATCCTTTTGGTAGGAGTAATTTCTGGAGCATAATATCCATAATATTGTTATCCTGTGTGTATGTGTTTTCACATGGGAACGATTCTTAGGATTTGATATCAGGTATGTATGTGACTATCTTATTTTTCTTGCAGGGACCTAAGCTTCAACATGTTAACTGGTCCAGTCCCAGAATCAATACAAAATATGAAAAGCCTAGATTACTTGTAAGTGAAGATTTGATTTCCTTACCAGAAGATTACACAGAAAAATGTTATATATCTTATACTCAGACAGTACTTTAATACCTAGAAAATTGGTTGCTTTTTCTTTATTGATTTAATGCAGGTTTCTGACAAATAATTCTATGAGTGGAGAAATTCAGGACTGGATATTGAGCTTCAAAGAAAACATGTTAGCATATTTCTTTATCTTGGTTTCTCGAATTGCATAATGTAAAAGCTTTACTGAATTACACCCTATACTATATCAGAGATACAATGATAAAAAAATTACCATATGTCCACTTTCAGAGATTTATCTTACAACAATTTTACCAAGTCTTCTGCATCTAGCTGTCAGCAGGTGGATGTGTAAGGTTCTCTCTGTCTAGCAATATATAATTATTTCTTTCAGCTATGTCAATGCTAACCTTTTACTATTACTGAACAGGAACTTGGCTTCAAGCCATTCTTCTTCAGCGGAAACTACGGCTTCGTAAGTTTTTTTGTTTTTCTTTTTGTATTTTCTACTTGATTTATCACCATTCTATCATACCTGTTAAAACTAACTGTATTCATGTTGTAGAACTTTTTGTTTGAAGAGGAATCTTCCTTGTGCAGGAGAACCCCAGTGTGAGTGTTACTGAGAGTAAAACAAAAATGTTTGGCTTAGTACTGTTATTTTTCGAATTTGGTCCCATTTTTTTTTTTTTTTTGTGTGATTGCAATATTAATTCATCTTTTAATTTATTATCCAATATTTAATAGAAATATAACTTAGAGTACAATAGAGTGCAGCATTAACATTTTTGTTAATTTTCAATGTCAAAATGTTGGATGAGCCAAAATTGCACAGTTAAAATAGTGTAAGATCAAATTGAAATGGGGACCAAATTCAAGAAATGACGTTAATAAGGGAGCTAAAAGTGCAAATTAAGCTAAAATGTTTCCAACACCACCATAATTCTGTGAAAAAAGCAGTTTGATGTTTCTGTTTGGAGTAACTTCTGAGATTTCCCCGTGTCTTTGCAGATAAGTCATTGTTCATAAACTGTGGAGGAAGTGAGGGGGAGTTTGAAGGCAATAACTATGTAGGTGACCTCCGCCTAGATGGCATTTCAACCTTTGATCTTAGAAATGATGGACAATGGGCCTATAGCAGCACAGGAGTATTTATGGGAAAAGTTGATGCAGATTATGTAGCACGAAATACATTTTCTTTGAATATTAGTGGTCCAGACTATTACCAAAACGCTCGCCTTTCTCCTCTGTCGCTTAACTACTATGGCCTTTGTTTGCCAAACGGAAACTATAAAGTGAAGCTCCATTTTGCTGAGATAATGTATACTGATGATCAAACTTTTAGAAGTTTAGGAAGGCGCATATTTGATGTTTCAGTTCAAGTGAGTGCTGAAGCAAAATATTTAGTTGCTTTGTTTTGGTTGTTTCTTACATCTTTTGTCATATATCCTATCTGGTATTTGAATAAAGTAGAAGTTCTGAAATGAAAGTAAACATTTTCGATGATGCATCTTCACAGGGTGTTAGATATTTGAAAGACTTTAACATTGTGGAAGAGGCTGGTGGAGTTGGAAAGGGCATCACTAGGGAGTATGATGTTGATGTTGATGATGGTACCTTGGAAATCCACTTATACTGGGCAGGGAAAGGAACTACTTCAATTCCTGATAGAGGTGTATATGGACCTCTGATATCTGCTATTGAGATGATACCAAGTGAGTTTTTTCTTTTCTTATTAGTAATTTTTCTTTCAAGTATCATGCCATGTTCTGTCCTGTAAGCATTTGTACTTTGTTGTAGACTTTGAGAATCCTTCAAAAGGGCTGTCTGGTGGAGTCATTGTTGGAATTGTTGCTGCATCATGTGGGCTTGTCATATTGATACTGGTTGTCCTTTGGAAGATGGGTCTTCTTTGTAGGAAAGATACAACGGATAAAGGTATGACTGCCAAAATATAAGTTCCCAGTTGCTGCTCTTGTAAATTGCCTTTTGTTAATAAAATAAGATGTACAGAAAATGTGGATTTAGGTTCATTATTGTTGCATTCGATTTTTCTCTTTCTGTGCTTCTCTTTTCATTTATCAATTCCTTCTTGCAGAACTTCTAGATATGAAAACGGGCTATTACAGCTTAAGACAAATTAAAGCAGCTACTAATAACTTTGACCCTGCAAATAAGATAGGTGAAGGAGGATTTGGGCCTGTATACAAGGTAACTATCATAATCATCTGATATAATCAGTATATATGATTTCAAAACATTGGGGGCATGGATGGGACTTATCCCACAACACTATTGTACATGGAAAAATGATACTGATGGCATGGTTGAATCACAGGGTGTGCTTCCAGATGGTGATGTGATTGCTGTTAAGCAGCTCTCCTCCAAATCAAAGCAGGGTAACAGAGAATTTGTCAATGAAATTGGCATGATATCTGCTTTGCAACATCCTAATCTGGTGAAGCTGTATGGCTGTTGCATTGAAGGAAACCAGTTGCTTTTGATATACGAATACATGGAGAACAACAGTCTTGCTCGTGCACTTTTCGGTAAATTCCTTACACGTATACCGTGAGTTTTGTATGCGTTTCTACTTCAGAATTTAATGTATTAATGAACAAAATCTTCTTTCCTTCCCCCCAAATTTCCGGTAGGTGGAGAAGAAGAGAAGCTGAACTTAGACTGGCCTACAAGAATGAAGATCTGTGTGGGGATAGCAAGGGGATTGGCTTATCTTCACGAGGAATCAAGGTTGAAAATAGTGCACAGGGACATTAAGGCAACCAATGTCTTACTTGATAGGGATCTGAATGCCAAGATCTCTGACTTTGGTTTAGCTAAGCTTGATGAAGAAGAAAATACTCATATCAGTACACGCATAGCTGGAACAATGTTAGTAGTACTGCGCCACATTCATGATTAAGATCATACGTAATTAGATTATGTTTTATTAGTAGCATTTCATTCTTACTTTTATTAACATAAGCAACTGGCTTGCACTTCTGTCCACAATTTTTTCTCCTGCATGAAGTTAGTATCAAACTTATATTTAATTGTTTTCTGAAATTACTGAGTATTGGTTACTGCTTGTCTTGACAGTGGTTACATGGCTCCAGAATATGCTATGAGGGGTTACTTAACTGATAAAGCAGATGTATATAGCTTTGGAGTTGTAGCTTTAGAGATTGTTAGTGGAAAAAGCAACACAAAATACAGACCAAAGGAAGAGTTTGTATACCTTCTAGATTGGGTAAGTTGAAAAACCAGAAGTAATGTGAGACCATTTGGATTCAATATTATTTGTTAAATTGAGATAAATTACTCTTTGTTCTTTTTCCTTTTTTCCTTTACAATTAACCTTATGCTATTTGCTACATAGGCTTATGTTCTCCAAGAGCAGGGAAACCTTCTGGAATTGGTGGATCCAAGTCTTGGTTTAAACTACTCTCAAGAGGAAGCCATGAGAATGCTGAGCTTGGCACTCTTGTGCACCAATCCTTCTCCCACTCTTAGACCAACCATGTCTTCTGTTGTGAAAATGCTTGAAGGAAAAATTCCAATCCAAGCTCCTATAATCAAGCGCAGTGAGAGCAACCAAGATTTAAGATTTAAAGCTTTTGAGTTGCTATCACAAGACAGCCAAACTCATGTTTCATCTGCATACTCTCAAGAAAGTATGAAGCAAGGAAACAAATCAGAAGATGGACCATGGCTTGACTCCTCCCTATATCTTCAAAGTGATGGCCATTCTTCAAGCAATAAACTAATCTAAGAACACACCATGGGAAAATTTGTTAAAAGCTTATAGAGGACTACTGCAATTAATTTTTAGTTCATTTTTGAAGTATATAAACTGAAAGTACAGAGTTATATATATATAGCATGTACAATCTGTTTCCTCTACCATTATTTATATATATATATATATATGTATATATGTATATATATATATAATTATTTTCTGTAAGTATAAGACATATAAGGGCTAACTTTCTTACAATAGTTCCATTCAACTTCTAGTTTTTGATATCTTATATATTATAATTTTTAATTTTTTAAACTGTTTCAATAAACTTTTATTTTTCAATAACTCGATATAAATAAAGAAGACCAATTAAAAAAAAATTCTTTTTTTTTTATAATTTTTTAATTATAAATAACATTTGATAGTAATTTGTTTTCTTTTTTTATGTTTTAAAACAGAGGACTGAGGACTACGATATTTTACTCTTGTTTTGCTAACTACTAGACTTGTGTTTGGAGATTAATAATAAACGTATATTAAAGTAAATAAATACGTGTATCACCTTTACTAATTGTCACACATGTTCATCAATATTAGTATGCAATTAGTATTGAATGAACCACTAAATATTTTAAATCTACAAAGCAACAAACAAAAATTCCTTTAAGATTAACGATAATTTTTCCAAATAAATATGTGACAATTGTTAAAGATCAAACACTTGTTTAATTATCTTAACCATTAATAAAATTTAAACATTAAACAAAGTTAAGGAAATCAAAGTTTTTGTGCTAAAGCAAGAATTTTTCTTTTATTGTACTCAAAACAAAATATGCTAATACTTTTTGTATTGAACCAATTATTTACCCAAAAATATTTATATTAAACAGCAAAATGTTTCTAGTTAAATTAATAGTTTCTTAAAACAACAGAAAAAAAAAATATTTTACAAATTAAGTACTTTTTTCAAAATGAAGGATATGATTTCATCGATTTCACATGTTATAAAATAATTAATTAGTCTATAAAATTCATGGTCATTTATGCCCACTAATCATAATTTTATCAAAAAATATATTAATTATCTTCTAAAAATTGTCAAATTATAATTCATTTTATTACTCACTGGATAATAATATGTAATAGACTCCATTTTCCAGCACCCCATACTTTCTTCCTCCACTCCTAGGCCTATAAAGAAGTGTAATGATATTTTGACAAGAAAAACTTAGAGAAATTTTTGACAAACTGACATGACTCCTGCTCACTTGTAGCCAAGATCACAACCATCAGGTTAATTCTTTCCTTAGCTTCCATACTTAATTGGCACTTAAAACAATTAAATGTTTACAATGCCTTTTTACACGACGACTTAGATGAAGAAGTTTACATGTATTTGTCTCCAGGTTTTAATAAACATGATGAAAACCTCTTGTTTGTCAACTTCACAAGTCTTTATATGATCTTAAACAAGTTAGTAGGTGTACTCTAAACTTTCAGAATTTTTATGTTCTCATGGATACAATTTGTTGATCATTCTTTATACCTTAAATTTAATGAATCCTGCATTACTGTCTTGCTCATTTATGTTGATGATGTTATCTTAGCAGGAGATGATAAAGATGAGATAAACGTCGTTAGTGATTTGCTCAATAGCACTTTTAGAATTAAAATTCTAGGAAACTTAACATGTTTTCTTGGTTTTGAGATTGCAAGGAACAAGGGCATTCATTTATGTCAGCGGAAATATACCCTAGACAATCTAAAAGAGGCTGGAATGCTTAGATCTGCTCCCATGTCAACACCTATGAATTTTTCCAAACATAAAATCACAAACACAGGAGAACCTCTTGCTGATCCTACTCCTTTTCGTAGGTTTCTTGGACATCTCATATACCTCACACACACTAGATCATATATCACATTTGTTGTTCATCACTTAAGTCAATTCATTGTAGCTCCTACCACCTTACACCATCAAGCATCCATGAGGATTCTGTGTTACTTGAAGCATCATCCAAGATAAGGGATGTTCTTTGATTCCACTAGCAACCTTCAATTGGAAGCCTTCTACAACTCTGATTGGGATGGATGCCCTACGACGAGGAGATCAGTAATTGGCTACATAATATACATTGGAAATTCTCTTATTTGCTAGAAATCCAAAAAGCAACAAATTGTATCTAGAAGTTCTTCCGAAGCAGAGTATCGCGCTATCGCTTCAACCACATGTGAAATTCAATGGCTCAATCACCTCATGCAAGACTTAAAGATTGATCAACCTCTATTCTTTACTACGACAATTTGTCAGCAATACAAATTGCTTCCAATCAAGTTTTTCATGAGAGGACATATCATATAGAGATAAATTGTCATTTGATAAGACAAAATAGGGATTTTTGTATTTCTGAGTGCTTTTGACCACTTAATTGTAAAATTGAGTTGTTTGATTATTTTTTTTTTGCGAAACAGGGTTAAGTTGTCATGGGGGAGGACGACATTAAAGGTGAAGTCGTCCTCCCCAAACCGGTTTCATTTAAAAAAAAAAAAAAGGCAATGTCGTCAAGTGAGAGTACAGTTTCTGCAAATTTGAGATTGGAGTCGTCATGATAAAGGCCGGTTTCACTTTTAATTTTTTTTCTTACCAATTGTATGTTTTTCGTGCTACAGTTTAATTCTAAATCGGTGCATTCTATTTTAAATTTAGGAACCCTAATTTGGGATAAATCCCCAATTTTGAAATTGCAAATCCCTAATAATTGCAATCAAACTTTCTACTTTTTGTTCTTGGTTCTGGTGCTTGCGGGTTATCCGATCATAAGGTAATGCTTCTTCTTCCCTGGGTTTGAGATGATGGAGTACACAACCAAGGCACGGTTTCGTCTTCACAATCAAGCTGTTAGTGCGAGGGGTGAACGACAGTGGTATGTGTTTTCACTGCTGTAGCAGCGACGATGGCTTCAGCCGTTATCGCACCTAACGACATCACTTCTTTAAAAAAAAATAAAACCGGTTTGGAAAAGGACAATTTCACCTTTAATGTCGTCCTCTCCTAGGACGACTTAATCATATTATACTAAGAAAAATTCAAACGACCCAATTTTACCAATTTTACAAATAAGCTGGGAAAAGGACCCCGAATAAAAAAAAACCGAAAAAATATCAAGCAATGCATCATTAAGCTCCTCCATATCGGCACTCAACACCAACATGCAGATATTCTGTCTAAAGCTCTCTCTCTTGCTCTCTTTCACAACCTTATGATCAAGCTTTAGCTTCTCAACATTTACGGCAAGCTTGAATGGGCTGTCAAAATAATCAATTAAATTCTCCATGGTAACAATCGCTCTACGCTTAACGGTCAAAACCAAGTCAAACGAATTATTGCAGAATAGTTTTTCTTGTTCCCTCTGCCTGTATATATTGATCATCTTGTTTTCTCTTTTGTAATCGAATTCTTACATACTCACAATATAATACTCGGTTTCTTTTCTTTTCTCTTTTGACTGTTCATGGTCCTCACGATTACTCGATTAATCAACCCTTGTGTAATGTCAAATAACATCTTTTCTCACAAAAATCAAGAAACACAAAGATCATAGATTAAGATCAATCTTTATTACTTGTACCAATATGGTCGACGAGATCAATTTATCAAGTTTTCCTCAAACTTCAATATCATCAAATGTTTCCCAGAGAAATTTCTTTTCTTTCATAAGACTAATCTTTATCACTTGCATATAATTTATGTATTTTGTTTTATCAGCTTAACTCTTTACAATTGTTTAATGATCATAATATCTCATTATAAACGTTAGTACTTTAAATCTATTACATATATTATCTTGAAAACGTTAAGCATTATGATTCTTTTAACACGACCAAACTATACGTATTAGATGATTTCAGTCTGACAAATAATTATTATATATATTTTCAATAATTTAAATATTACATAAATAATTATATGTAAATTTTTATACACTACTAAAACATCCACTTATTTTCTAATCATTTTTAAAATAAAAGTAATTACACGTATACATGACTAATCACATATAGTGAAAATATTCAACTATAGATACATACCCTTAATTAGTATTAGTGTTTAACAGTATACTATTATTTTAAGTAACAATTAAGTATATGAGATAAATCATTTTGTAAGTTTGTAAATATAAATTAATTAGAATGTGTCAAAAAAATTTATTTATAGGGATGTTTCATAAACTATTTATTTGTTCTAATAATTCATTATTTAATTATTTATTTATATAAGCAAAAATATTTTTTCCAATGTATTCTGTTTTTTAATTTTGTTTTATTATTTATTTCATACGTAATTAACTAAAGAGTATAAAGATAATAGAAATTAATATATATATATATATATATATATATATATATAATTTGAAGTCAAATTTTATACATTTTCTTTCATTTTGAAAATTATGAAAGTTAAATACAGTATATCTATTAAATATAATATAATTAGTAAAATTTTCAACAAAGTTACATTATTTAATAAATTTATTTACTATTAAGAAAATATCAATTATATTTATTACTTAATTATAGTATTTAATAAGTATTTCAGTTAGTACTGTATATATAATTGTATTATTAATTATGTTATGTTTACAAAAGTAATATCAAATACTTTGTTCATGAATTTTTTTAACCTGATCGAAATATTTATTACGGAATAGACTAATTAACACCGACCAACATGATATATTCTATATTCAAAATGATATTATCATATTTTGAACGATTTAATTAAGAGACACAAGTCCGGTATGCTTGTGCCAACTATAATCTTGATATTTTCTATTCATTATTTCTGTAATTAATTAATCATAAAGTAATTAATATATCGCTCTTATTATATTTGCTAAATAATATTTAAAAAACTACTTATTGGAGTTAATTTTATTAGATAAAATAGTTATGTTATTCTAATTAGTATTTATAGTAAAGTTAAAAAATAGAATTTATTAAATATTTTTTAATTATTAAATGACATATTTAATAGAAAGATTTTAGTTTATATGTATATATATATATATATATATATATATATATATATATATATATATATATATATATATATATATATAGTTAATAGCTAACTCAATAAAGTGGAAAATACTTGTAAATTTTAACTTTTAACTTCAAGTTTTTCAATTTTGATTAACTTTCTTATAATGAGGAACTAGTAATGATACCAAAGTTAAAACTCTATTTTACTAGTAGTTGAAAATAAAATTAAATGATTTTCTCACAAACTATTAGTATATATCGTCATAAAATTCTCTTCCAAATATCTAAAATTTATTTCTTCGCTCGAAAAATTCATGCAGATAAAATAAGAACATTAAGATTCATTGTGATGCCTAAACACCAAATAATTCTACAAAATTATATAATATTACATAAACTTACCTCATCTATGTTTCCAAAGTTTTACTTCTGTGATTCTTAAAAAGTTAATGTTTCTTCAATACATTCACGACCAAAAATACTACTTCTCTTCCTTCGTATCATCTTTCTCGTGTTCTTTTTCATCATCATCATCATCACCCTCATCATCATCTTTGTCTTCATCATCATCCTTCTCTTCTTCTTCAATGGCTTTGGTAGCTTCCTTAAGGATAAGCTTCAAAAGTCTCTCATACATTTCAATCACAGATTCCAACATTTCAATGGCCTTTTTCCTGTCTTGTAACACAACATCCTTGACCTCCCCAAGGGCTGTCATTTGATTCAGAGTCTTAAGAATCTCTTCATCACACAACCCAGAAGCAGTGAAGGACCCACTACCCTCCCCATCGACACCATGTCCCTTTCCAACTCCAAACCCTCCACCATTTCCCTTGATCACAATCATGTCGCTAAGGGTTATCAATTCATCCCCAAAAACCATCACAACTTCTCCTTTCTCAACATCCCACATCCACACACTCCCATCTTCTGCAGCAGACACCACATTCCTCTCTTCGTTCACCAAAGCCAGCGACACAATCGACCCACTTTGGCTTTGCCCCCATTTTCCCACCTCACAAGCCTCCACCGACCCATTATAAACAAACCCATCACCACCACCGGCGTAAAACGTTGACCCCGATGAATCTAGGGCAACCCCAGAAACGGAACACGGCAATGCCACACTCTGCATAAGGACCCCATGGTTTCCCAGATTCCAAAACTTGCACGTTCGGTCTAATGAGCAAGAAACCAAAGTACCCGTCACGGACTTCAAAGCAGTGACGGAATCAGAATGTGCCTTCCACTTGTGCAAGATCAAGTCTTCCACATTCTCCTCAAAGGAACCCGAAACAACGATCTTGAAGCTAGGGAGAACAACAACTGTTCCATCTTCGCTACCTGAAACAAGGAGTGACCCATCGTCGCTCAGATGGAGACTGGAAACTGGACTTGAGTGAACAACGATTGATCTGATGACATCACCGGAAGAACCTGAGATAGATAGAACGCTGCCTGAGATTCCACCGCCGAAGAGAAATGCTCCGTCGGGTGTCGCAGTGAGAGGGGCAATGGGTTCTGGCACGGGGAAGTTACGAAACACAGAAGAACCGTGCCAGTTGTAGATGTTGATGGAGCCTGCACCCGTGTCTGATGACACGTGTGAGGCTGCCAACAATCTCCGGCCCACCGTGGTAAGGCCGCGGCACGGTGACCGGCTGCTGGAGAACCGTGTCACGGCGGTGCGGCTAACCGTCTCGTAGACCATGATTGGCCCGTCAGGGGAGCTAGTGAGGATGAGTTCATTGGAGGAAGAAGAAGACATGTTTTTTGTTTTTTTTAAGGAAGAAAATGAAGAAAGAAGAAGGTGTGTGAATACAATTTCATGAGGTTTAGTTTTATAATTTTTTTTTTTATATTTGTCTATAAAGTAAAATGTTCAACCTATATCATTATTGTCAATGTGTCATTCTAAATTTAAAAAAAAAAATCATTCTATAAAAAAAACATATGTTTGTATGGTTTTTTAGGTTTTCAGTGTTGTTTAAATGATAAATAACTTTTATGTACAAGTTGATAGATTTTTTAACAAGTTTGTACAGGTTGATAAATGTTTGTAACTTTCCATTATCATTTTGTTTTTATCATCTTAACTCTTTACAGTTTAGCAATATGATAATTTTCTATTGTCAAAATAACGTTTCAAAATTTCATTATATTTATTTTCATAAAAATGGTAAACGGCTTTTAATATAATAATAATTTACTCCATCTTTGAGGTAACAAACAATTATTACATATATATTTCAATAACTTTATTACACAATTAGTCGTGTATTTATTATTGTATTTATTAACATTCATTTATTTTTTAATTACTTATAAAATAAAAAATTAATTATGTTTTTGTCTCTCAAGTTTTGATGAATTTTGGAATTAGTCCCTACTTTATACCAATTTAGTTCTTTATTTTTAGAAATACGTAAATTTAGTCATTCTTACCAAATTTTGTTAAGTTTATTTGACATTTAAAACGTATTTTATTATTATATTTGGTTAACAAGCGAAAATGTGTCAGACACGGTAAACAATTCAAATACTATTATGAAATGCGCTTGAAACGTTAGATAAACTTAATAAAATTGGGTTAAAATAACTAAATTCACACATTTTTAAAGATAAAGAATTAAATTAGTCAATAGTTTTGAAGAGAGACTAATTCCAAATTCAAATTTCACTAAAACTTAAAAAAAAAAAACATATTTAACCCTAAATTAAAATTAATTACATATTTACACGTCACTAATTACATACATGGGATGAAGTGAGTGAAAATATCTAACTACTGCTATTCCAACTAGATTTATATACAGATTCTTGATATTAGTTTAAAATAACATAGTATATTATTTGGAGACTAACTTAGATAAATCATTATGTATAGTGAATATAAATCCATTTATCTATATATATATATATATATATATATATATATATATATATATATATATAAACAGGAGATAAATTTTATAACCATTATTCTTTTGTTTGCAAATTATGAAAACAATTAAATATATTATTTTTATTAAATATAACATAATTAATTGAGATTTCAATTTAGAGTTATCTTTTATATAATAAAATATTTAATGCTAAGAAAAGTCTGTTGTATTTATTATTAATTATAGTATTTAATAAATATATCAGTTAATACTAAATATAACTATAATATTAATTATGTTATATGTAATAAATGTAATATATTTATCAAATACTATATTTTTTTGACCTGTTCTAATTATTTATATGAAGAAAAAAAAACTTAATATGGAGGAACATAATATATTCCATTTCCAAAATGTGATATTAAGAATTTTGACAATTTAATTATGAGACACGACTCTCACTATTATTTTCTTCATTATTTATATAATTAATTGAGGATAAAGTATTTAATAAATATATTAATTTTTTAAATTTGTTAAATAGTATTTTAACGACTATATATATCAGAATAAAATGACATATTTATTTATGAGATAAAATAGTTTTATTAAATACAGGACGTATGATTCTTAACACTTAAATCCCCACTTGGGAAGCACATGAATAAAAATATATGAAACTCATCCTTCTTCTTCTTCTAAACATTATTCTTCTTATTTCAAGTCTTCTTCTTTAAAGCATAGAAAGGAAGTGGACCATGGCAAGTCCATGTACACAAATTTTATCCAAATCTTATAAGTAATAATCAGTTTTCAAAATTATTTTACACAAATAAAGTTCAAGGTTTTTATTAATTAATAATTACAAATAATTGCAAAAAATTTACCCAAGTGATCAATAACATGTGTTTTACAAATGAAATAAATTTTTATACAACTTTTATTTGAATTATATATATATATATATATATATATATATATATATATATATATATATATAAAATATATATAAAATATATATCATTTGTTAAATTGATTATTTTGAAATTAATTAAAAATAGAGAAAAGCAATGAAAATTTAAAATGTTTTACTTGATCTACTAATTTTATGATCTTTTGTAGTGATAATAGTGACCACTTCTACTAGGCAAGGGGGTTCCATAAAATTTGTTTCGCATGAAATGACACCTTCCATTTTATTTTTTATCAACAATAACAAAAATTAATTAATAAGGACAATAAAGTTGTCCAACCTTTGAACAAAAAATTACCCAAAAGAAGTTGAAAAAGAGATTTTTTTTTTTTACTACATGCTAGCTCACTAAAACCCTGGATTATTAATGTCTTTAGTGACATATGTTGAAATACAAAAAACAACCTCAAAAATAATGACACTTTGGATTTACAAAATTTCCTCTCTAAGAGTATTAATGAAATGTTTCATGAATGATTACTCATAAATTCCAATGACACTTGATGAAAATAGTAATGCAGCCAAATATAGTGTTAGGATTGAACAAATTAAATAAGAAAGAAAATGGAGTCATTAGTAGCTAACAAGATTGATCATTTACAAATTTTTGAGAAAATCATTTGTAAAATGATAGAAATAGTAAGTTCTGACTGTGATGATAAAAAAACTTGTTGTATAATAGTAAATATTTACTATGTTGATTTCACTAATAAGGGACATAATAACTCTTCTTATGATTACAATTATGTCACTACTTGATTTGTTATTATGGATAGATTATAACTATTGTAGTAAGTCATCATTTAAAGGTTTCTTTGCAATAGTAGATAGGCAAGAGACACAATTAGAGATGACAAATAAACCCGTGCCTGTGGGTATCACCCGAACCCGTCCCCGTTTTGACGGGAAATCTCCGCTTTGACTGGGTATGGGTATGGATATGGGTAATACCCGAAATTTTCAACTGGGGATGGGGATATATATATACCCGCCCAAATACCCGTCCCCGCTTAAATTACTAAACTATTTATAATTTATTAAATA